>Ga0081539_10001221_pt1 | contig 45911 bp, 54 predicted proteins | sample TabmetS4T2R2_FD_71023 | JGI IMG/M metagenome (GOLD analysis project Ga0081539, IMG submission 71023) | Tabebuia heterophylla rhizosphere microbial communities from the University of Puerto Rico - S4T2R2 | ecosystem: Host-associated > Plants > Roots > Rhizosphere ... | reverse complement strand
AGCGGAAGCCCGGGGAAAAGGCGATCTCGGCGTCTTTCTCGCTCATGAGCGCGCGCAGGATGAGCTCGTCGAATGTGCCGTTGAAGTTCCCGCGCCGATAAAGCAGCCCCGCGGTGTGCGCCAGCCGCTCGGCGAGCTTCGCCGCGTAAGGCGCACGCACGCGCTCGATATAGGCGCTCATCGTCCCGTCGGCGGGCAGCAGGTTGGCGAACACGGGCAGGAGCCGGTAGCGATAGTCGCGCACGCCGCTCGGGCCGACATCGAGATCCAGCACGCCGACGAACTTGCCGTGCGAGCCGGCGTTGGTGACGAGCGTGCTGCCAACGCGGACGGGCGCCGGCACGCCGTCGTGCGTATGGCCGCCGAGGATGGCGTCGAGGCCGCGCACGCGCGAGGCGAGCTTGAGATCGACGTCCATGCCATTGTGCGAGAGGAGCAGGACCGCTTTCGCGCCTTTGGCGCGCACTTCGTCGATCAGCGTCTGCAGCCGCGCCTCCTGGATGCCGAACGACCAGTCGGGGAAGCGGTGCCGGGGGTGGGCGATGGGCGTATAGGGAAACGCCTGGCCGATGATGGCGAGCGGCACGCCGTTCACGACGCGCAGCGCGTAGGACGCGAACACGGGATCCTCGAAGTCGACGGTGCGCACGTTGTGCGCGAGGAACTCGATCGGCGCGAGATCCCTCACTGCGTCGAGCACGCGCTCGGCGCCATAGGTGAATTCCCAGTGGGCGGTCATGTACTGCACGCCGAGGAGCTTCTGCGCGCCGATCATGTCGGCGCCCTCGGTCCAGAGCGCCGTCGCCGAGCCCTGCCAGCTATCGCCCCCGTCGAGAAGGAGCGCATGCGGGCGCGAGGCGCGCAGGCGCTTCACCAGCGTCGCGAGGTGCGCATAGCCGCCCATGCGGCCATAACGGCGCGCTGCGGCCTCGAAATCGAGATGCGTGAAGGCGTGCGCCGCCGCGGTGCCCGGTGCGATGCCGTAGTGCTTGAGAAACGCCTGGCCCACCAGATGCGGTGGACGCCCGTCGCCCAGGTTGACGCTCGGCTCGCGAAAATGTACCGGCAGGAGCTGCGCGTGCACGTCGGTGATGTGAAGCAACGAGATGTTGCCGAAGGGCGCGAGGTCGTAGAGCTCGTCGGCCGCCTGCGCCTCGCTTCGCCCGGAGCGCAGCCCTGCGCCGGCCGCCGCGGCCAGCGCGAGGACCCTGAGGAATTCGCGGCGCTGCAATCTACTGGTTGACCGGCGAGCCCGGGTCGAGCAGTAGCGCCACCAGATCCTTGATCTGCTCGGGCGTCAGCGTGCCCGAGGCGCCGAGGCGCGGCATCTGCGAGCACAGGTTGTACGCCTTGGCGTTATAGATCTTGCCGTAGACGTAGCGCTGCACTTCCGGCGCGGCGCCGCGCGCCTTGCCGAAGCCGCGCAGGCTCGGCCCGATCGTGCCGTGCGAGAGCTCGCGCGGCGAGAGCTCGTGGCAGTTGTAGCAGCTGCCGCCCGCGGGCTCGCCCGGCTTGTCGTTCCAAGTGAGGCCGCGACCGCTTTGCGCGATCGCCTCGCCGCGCTTCCAGTCGCCGATCAGGCTGCCCTGCGGATAGACGACGGTCTTCATCTGGTCGGCTTCCAGCGCTTTGGCAAGCTCAGGCGGCGGGCGATCGCGGGTTTCCGTGCACACGCGCTGCACGCCATCCTGGACCACGCGGTCCATGCCGACCTGGCCGCGCGGATGGAAGTCGCGCTGCATGACCTGCTGCACGTCCTGCGGCGTCGGATCGCCGAGCGCGGGCAGCGCCACGAGCACAAGCAGGAGGGCGAGACGGCTCATCGCTTGTTGCCGGGACCGCCGTAGGTCTCGCCGCGCGCCGTGACGGTGAGGAAGTGGATCAGCGCCACGGTCGTCTCCGAGCCGAAGGTCGGCTCGGGCGTGCGCATCTGGCGATAGCAATCGTTCATGCGCCACTGCAGGGTGATGAACTGGCTCGTGGAGACGCGATAGGCGGGCCAGCTGGCAATGACCGGGCGCGCCGCCTCGGGTTTCTGCAGCACGGGTAGCTCTTGCATGCGGATGCGCTTGTGTTCGTCGCCGTGGCAGCTCGCGCAGGAGAAGTCCCAGGCGCCGACGCGCTGGAAGTAAAGCGCCCGGCCGAGCTCATAGGCCGCCTTCTCCTTCGGATGCGCCGTCCCGGGTTCGATCTTCGCCCCGCGCGACTGCCCGGCGATATAGGCGGAGAGTGATTCGAATTCCGAAAGACGGTCGGCGCTGCCGAAGACCCGCTTGGTCGCTTCCTCCCGCGTGCGGCCCTGGAGGGTCACCATGCAATGCAGGAGGCGCGTCTCGAGGTCCATGACGCGGTCGGCGTCCTTGAAGTAGCGCGGCAGGTGCGCATACGCGCCTTTCAGCACGCCCGGTCCCTCGCCGAGGTCGCAGCGCTCGAGCGAGGCGTTTTTCGGCCCCTGCGGCTTCTTCCAGAGCGCCTCGCCTTCGGACTCGAAGAGCTCGGCGGGGCTGCCCTCGGCCACCATCTGCCGGTAGCGTTGGATCTCCTTCGCCGCGTCCTGCGCCTGCGCCGGCGCCGCGAGCGCCGCGATGAAGCCGAGGGCGAGCAACTTCACGCGACGGCCGCCTCGGTGCTGTTCGACTCGCCGTGGTTGTCGAGCCAGCTCACTTCGATCTTGTCGCCCTTCGCGCCGCCTTTCAGACGGAACGAGAACACCGGATTTCGGGACACCGCCTGGCTGATCTGCGCGTCGACCACCGTTTTTCCGTTCACCTTCACGGTGAGATTCTGGATGAAGTGCATCGGCACGAGCTTGCCTTCGGCGTCCTTCCTCTGCCCGGTCTCCATCGGGTGGTTCATCAGCACGCGCACGTCGGTGAAACCCGCACCGAGGATCGCGCGCATCTTCATGGGTCCTGCTGCCATTGCCGATATCCTCCTAGCCGCCGCAGCCGCCGATCGTGACCTTCACTTCCTTGGTCGCGGAGTAGTACTTGCCACCCGCCTCGGCGAGGACGCGGATGTCGGAAGTCTCGCCCATCTTCACGTTCACCTTGACGAACGGCAGCGCGCCATCCTTGAAGTCGAAGCGCGCCGCGAGCGGGAATGGATTCTTCTCGATCACCACGATGAGCGCCGTGGTGCCGGCGATGGCGCTCGAGATCTCGACCGGCACGACGGCGCCGTTCTCGGCGATCTGCGGCGCGTCGATCGTCACTTCATTGCTCGCCGTGGCGTTGGCGATGCCAAGGCCCTTCAGTGCGTCGCCCGGGCTCTTTGCGCCAAACGCCTCCTTGTTCCAGGCGGCGAGCGCGGCGAGCGGCCGCACGAGGGTGAGGGCGAGCGCCGCAACCAGCGCCCGGCGTAAGCGATTCATGTGCCTTCGGTCTCCTTGGGGGGCGCTATTCTAGCTGCCGCTGCGGCGAAATACCCCCGAGCGGCCTCCGCTTTTTTCCTCCAGCCGCACCTCGCCGAGCGTCATGCCGCGATCGATGGCCTTCACCATATCGTAGATCGTCAGCAGCCCGACCGCGGCCCCCGTAAGCGCCTCCATCTCGACGCCGGTCGGGCCGCGGCACTCGACGCGCACGGCGATCCGTACCGCGCTCGGGCGACGCTTGAGCGTGAAGTCCACTGCGACGCGCGAAAGGGCGAGTGGATGGGCGAGCGGGATGAGCTCGGATGTGCGCTTCGCCGCCTGGATCGCGGCGAGCCGTGCCACCGCCAGGACATCGCCCTTTTTCGCGCTCCCCGCCTCGATCGCCTTAAGCGTCGCCGCCTGCATGGTGATGCGGCCGGAGGCCACCGCGAGGCGATGTGTAACCGCTTTTTCGCCGACATCGACCATGTGGACTGCGCCTCGGGCGTCGAAGTGGGTCAGCTTCTTAACGGAAGCGGCCATGGCGGGCGATATCATAGCTGCATGCGATTTGCCGCCTGGCTGCTCGCCGCGACCGTGGGGCTCGCGCCACGCGCGTTCGCGCAGACGCTGCCCGAGCTCGGCGGCGCAGGCGACCTCTCGCTCTCGCCGCAGCTCGAGCGGCGCGTGGGCGAGAGCATCGTGCGCGACATCCGCTTTCGCGATCCGGCCTACCTCGACGATCCCGAGGTCGCCGACTATCTCGCCTCGCTCGGCGCGCGCCTCGCGCAGGCGAACCCCGCGGCGCGTCAGGACCTCGAGTTCTTCGCCATGCGCGACCACACGGTGAACGCGTTCGCGCTGCCCGGCGGCTTCATCGGCGTGCACACCGGTCTCATCCATACGGCCGAGACCGAGTCCGAGCTCGCGTCGGTGCTGGCGCACGAAATCGGCCACGTCTCGCAGCGGCATATCGCGCGCATGCTTGCCCAGCAGCAGCAACTGCAGATGCCGATGATGGTGGCGCTCGCCGCGGCGATCCTCCTGGGCCGCTCGCGGCCGGATCTCGCCACCGGTGCGGCCGCGGCGGCGCAGGGCGCCGGCATCCAGACGGCGCTTGCCTACTCGCGCGATTTCGAGCGTGAAGCCGACCGCGTCGGTCTGCAGACGCTGCAGGACGCCGGCTTCGATTCGCGTGCCATGGCGGCCTTCTTCGAGAAAATGCAGCGCGCTACGCGCATAAGCGATGACGGCACGCTGCCCGGCTACCTGCGCTCGCACCCGGTGACCACCGAACGCATCGCCGATGTGCAGAACAAGGCCGCGGTGATGCCCTATAGGCAGCATCCGGATAGTGCCGAATTCCAGTTCGTGAAGGCGAAGCTCCGCGCCGACGCGGGTGATGCGCGCGACGCGGCGGCGAGCTTCGAGGCCGCATTGCGTGAGCACCGCTACGCGAGCGAGGCGGCGGCGCATTACGGCTTCGCCTCGGCGCTGCTGCGCGCAGGGCGCGTCAAGGATGCTCAGCGCGAGCTCGCTCGCCTGCAGTCCTTCAGTATCGCGAGCCCGATGCTCGAGTCGCTCGCCGCGCGCGTCAAGGCCGCCTCCGGCGAGCTCGCCGGGGCGAACCGCATCTACGCCGAGGCGCAGAAGCGCTACCCCTACTCGCGCGCCATCGCCTACGCCTATATCGACTCCCTCCAGGAGGCGGGGGCGAACGACACCGCGCTCGCGACGCTGCGCGACACGCTCAAGCTGTACCCGAAGGATGCGCGTCTCTACGGCATGCAGGCGAAGGTCTACGCCGCGCTCGGCAAGCGCCTGCTTCAGCACCACTCGCAGGCCGAGGCGTATGCGCTCCAGGGAAGTCTGCCGGCGGCGATCGAGCAGCTGCAGCTCGCGCGCTCCGCCGGCGACGGCGACTTCTACCAGCTCTCCATGGTCGATGCGCGGCTCAAGGAGTTGCGCGCGCAATACGCCACGGAGATGAAGGACGCCAAGCGCTCGCCCTGACCGCGTCGTCCCCGCGAAGGCGGGGACCCCGTTGACAAAATTAGAAGCCGGGCAGAGCTTGCCTCATTTGCGCGCCGGCTCGTAATACGCTTCGTAGAGAAGGTCGAAGGTCTTCTCCGCCTCGGCGAGGAGCTCCTGCACCGTAGCGGAGCGGCGCACGGCGCCTTGCAGCAGCGTCTGCACGCCCGCCGCCTCGGGGACTGCGCCGCCGCCCATCTCGAGGAAATGAACGATGCTCGCGATCTTGGCGAGCGGCGCATTCGCGGCGAGCTTCAGCTTCGCGAGCATCTCCTCATAGGCGACGCGGCTTGCGCTCGCCGCGAAGTGCGCGCCGTCGTAGGCGAAGCCGAGCGCCCCGGCGGGCGCTTTCTCGCCCTTCTCCAGCCAGCCGAGCGTTGCCTCCGGGTCGACGAAGCGCCGTATCAGCCAGGCGCAGGCGAGCCGGTCGGCCCATAGCGGCTTCTTCGTCACCCAGGCACGACCGAGGAGCTTCTCGTCCGCGCCCACGGTCTGCGACTGCGAGGCGAAGAGCAGCTGCTTCACCGCGCGCTCGGCCTCCGCGAGCGCGCGCTCGGCACGCGAGCGCGGCGCGCCTGGAAAGAAATCGAGCGCGGCGATCGCCTCGTATTCGCGCCGCTGCTTCTGCAGCACGCGCGAGATCGCCCTCGGGTCCGTCTGGCCGAACCCGACGCGCAGGCTTTCCACGGTCTTCACCAGCTCCTCGTAGCGTGCGCTGCGGTCGAAGAGGCGCTCGAAGCACTGCTGCTGCGGCGCCGTCGCCGCGCTCACACGCAGCACGTGCGCGGCACCGCCGCTCTTCGCGATGTAGTCCGCGAGCGCATCGAGCGCTTGCCGGTTCGCCGCCGTGTCGGGAAGCAGATACGCGCCCTCGCGCATCACCGCGGCGCCAAGCGATTCCAGCGTGCGCAGCACGCGCATGCGCGCTGCCGGATCTTCGATCGGCAGCTGCGCGACGGTCACGAGCCAGGCGCCCATGGGGGCTCGCATCTTATACTGTGGGCCCCATGGACTTCGACAAAGAGCTCGATACGCGCGGGCTCAATTGCCCGCTGCCGATCCTGCGCACCAAGAAGGCGCTCGCCGAGCTGCAATCGGGCCAGGTGCTGAAAGTGGTCGCCACCGATCCCGGGGCGGTGAAGGATTTCCAGGCGTTCTCGCGCCAGACGGGACACCAGCTCCTTTCGCACAGCGAGGAGCGCAAGGAATTCATCTTCTTCATGAGGAAGAAGTGACGCGGGTGATCGCCGCGGCCGCGCTCTTCAGCGCCGGCGCGGCGCTCGGCGCAGACGCCACCTTCAGCGTGAAGCTCCTCACGCCGGAAACTGCCCTCAAGGCCGCGCAAGCGGCGCTGGCGCGCTGCCGTACGAATGGTTTCCAGGTGAGCGTCGCAGTCACGGACCGTAGCGGTGTCGTGCAGGTGCTGCTGCGCGATCGCTTCGCCGGCCCGCACACGCCCGACATGGCGATGGCGAAGGCGTATACCGCGGCGAGCTTTCGCACCAACACGACCGAGCTCGCCGAGCTCACGCAATCCGGCAAGCCGCAGAGCGGCATCCGCAATCGTCCGGGCGTCGCCGCGGTCGGCGGCGGACTGATGATCGAGGCGGGCGGCTCGCTCATCGGCGCGATCGGCGTCTCGGGTGCGCCCGGGGCGCGCGAGGACGATGGCTGCGCCGCGGCCGGGATCGCCGCGATCCGCGAGGACCTCGAGCTGTAGGGAGTTCTACCTACGCCCGGTTCGAGCTTCGGCGACTAGGCGAGCGCCATGGCTGTGGAATAATCGGTCGCATGCTGGCGCGATGGATCCGTTTCGGCCCCGCGGCGCAGCGCGAGTTCGACGCTGCGTACACCGCGCTCGCCCATCTGCAGCCCGCGAGCGCGGCGCCCATCCTTCTCTGGTCCGAGGAAGCCGCACGCTATCCGTTCGCTCTTATCGCACCGCGACGGCTCGCGCCGGGGCGCGAGGCACGCTGGCTGTCCTGGGGGCTCGCCGCGGCAGTCGCCACTTACCGGCAGTTCGATGTCCCGGCGTATCTCGACGGCGAAATCTACCTGCACGGGCGCGACATCGCGCAAAGCCGGGTGAGCGTCCTCGGCGAGTGCGTCGTGATCGCCTCGAGCTTCCTGATGCGCTTCCCGGGCAACTGCGTCGCGACGCCCTCGCGCGAGCTGGAAGAGGCTTTCCGCCTGCGCCTCGAAGCGCAGCACGGCTGGAGCTTCGAGTTCTCCTGGCCGAGCGCGCGCGAGAACCAGCTTATTTCTGCCCGCGCAGTTTCCTGAGCTGATCCTGCAGCTTGGCGAAGAGCGCCTCGAAGTCCGCGAGGCGTTTTCGCTCCTGCTCCACGACGGCCGCGGGCGCGCGCTCGACGAACGAGGCGTTGGCGAGCTTCGCCTTGCACTTCGCGATTTCGCCGCTCACGCGGTTCATCTCTTTCGAGAGGCGCTCGGCCTCGACCGCGGGATCGACTTCCTTGTGCAGCATCAGGCGCGCTTGGCCGACCACCGCCACCGGCGAGGGCGATTCGGGCAGGGTGGCCATCACCTTCACCTCGCTTAGCCGCGCGAGCGCGCGCACGGCGGCGAGCGTGGCGGCGACATCACTGACCGGCGGCTCGGCCGTTGCATAAAGCGGTAGGCGCTCGCCCGGGGCGAGCTTCGCCTCGGCGCGCAGGTTGCGCGTCGCCAGGGTCCAGTCCTTGAGCACGGCCATGTCGCGCTCCGCCGCCTGGTCGATCTTCTCGGGCTGAGACTGCGGGTAGCGGGCGAGCATGATCGTGTCGGGCGTCTTGCCGGCAAGCGGCGCCGCCTTCTGCCAGAGCTCTTCGGTGATGAACGGTATCAACGGGTGCGCGAGGCGCAGCGCCGTCTCGAGCACGCGCACGAGCGTCCGGCGCGTGCCGCGCTGAACGGCGTCGTCGGGGTCCTGGAGCTGCAGCTTGGCGAGCTCCACGTACCAGTCGCAGTACTCGTCCCAGACGAACCGGTAGAGGGCGCCGGCCAGGTTGTCGAAGCGGTATTCGGCGAAGCCCTGCGCCACTTCGGCCTCGACGCGCTGCAACTCGCTCACGATCCAGCGGTCGATGAACGACAATTTCACCGGCCGCGATTCATCCTGGCCGCAGTCCTTGCCATCGGTGTTCATCAGCACGAAGCGCGTCGCGTTCCACAGCTTGTTGCAGAAATTGCGGTAGCCCTCGCAGCGGCTGAGATCGAAGTTGAGCGTGCGCGAGAAGCTCGCGAGCGAGGCGAAGGTAAAGCGCAGCGCGTCGGCGCCGAACGCCGGAATGCCATTCGGAAAGTGCGCGCGCACGTAGCCCTCGATCTTCTGCTTGTGCTCGGCGCGCAGCAGACCGACGGTCGACTTCTTCAGGAGCGCCTCGAAGCTGATGCCGTCGATGAGATCGAGCGGATCGAGCGTGTTGCCCTTGGACTTCGACATCTTCTCGCCTTCGGCGTCGCGCACGATGGCGTTGATGTACACGTGGCGAAACGGCAGCTTGCCGGTGAAGTGCAGGCTCATCATCACCATGCGCGCCACCCAGAAGAAGATGATGTCGAAGCCGGTCACCAGCACGGAGGAGGGCAGGAACACCTCGAGGTCCCGCGTCTTTTGCGGCCACCCGAGCGAGCTGAAGGGCACGAGCGCCGAGGAAAACCAGGTGTCGAGCACGTCCGGATCGCGCCTGAGCGCCTTGCCACCGGCCTGGTCTTTCGCCGCCGCCTCGTCGCGCGCGACGTAGACGTTGCCCGCCTCGTCGTACCACGCCGGGATCTGGTGGCCCCACCAGAGCTGGCGCGAGATGCACCAGTCCTGGATGTTCTCCAGCCACTGCTGGTAGGTGGTCGTCCAGTGCTCGGGAAAGAATTTGAGCTCGCCGCTGAGCGCTGCCTCGAGCGCCGGGCGCGCCAGCTTCTCGGTGGCGACGAACCACTGGTCGGTGAGCATCGGCTCGACGATCTCGCCGGTGCGCCCCGAGCGCGGCACGCGCAGGCGATACGGCTTCTCCGCCGCCACGAGGTTCTGCGCGCGCAGATCGGCGAGCACACGTTTGCGTGCCTCGAAGCGGTCGAGCCCGCGGTACGCCGCCGGCGCGTTTTCGTTCAGACGTGCATCAAGCGTGAAGATGCTGACGGGCTCCAAGCCGTGGCGTTTGCCGACCTGGTAGTCGTTGAAGTCGTGGCCGGGCGTGATCTTCAGGCAGCCGGTGCCGAATTGCGGGTCGACATATTCATCGGCGATCACCGGAATCACGCGGCCGGTAAGCGGCAGTTGGACGCGCTTACCGACGATCGATTGGTACCGGGTGTCCGCGGGATGTACAGCCACGGCGACGTCGCCCAGCATCGTTTCCGGCCGCGTCGTGGCCACCACCACGCTGAATCCCTCGCCCGGGTAGCGCAGCTCCCAGATGCGGCCGTCTTCCTCCTCAGTGTCGACTTCGAGGTCGGAGACGGCCGTGCCGAGCACCGGGTCCCAATTGACCAGGCGCTTGCCGCGGTAAATAAGCCCTTCTTCGTACAGGCGGACAAAGACCTCGAGCACCGCGCGCGACATGTGCGCGTCCATGGTGAAGTAGCCGCTGCGTTGTCCCTCGGTGTCCGCGTACTCCCAGTTCGCCGAAGCGCCAAGACGCCGCATCTGCCGCGTGATGGTCGAGCCGGATTGCTGCTTCCACTGCCAGACGCGCTCGATGAATTTTTCGCGGCCGAGGTCATGCCGATGCTTTCCCTGCTCCTCGAGCTGGCGCTCGACGACGATCTGCGTCGCGATGCCGGCGTGGTCGGTGCCGACCACCCAGTTGGTGTTGAAGCCGCGCATGCGGTGGTAGCGGATGAGGGCGTCCATCAGCGTCTGCTGGAAGGCATGGCCCATGTGCAGCGTGCCGGTGACGTTGGGCGGCGGCAGCTGGATGCAGTACGCGGGCGTCTGGTGATCGCGATGCCGGAAGTAGCCGGCCGCTTCCCAGCGCCGATACCAGCGCTCCTCGATCGCCGCGGGGTCGAAGCTCTTGTCGAGCACTACTTCGATTCGGAGGGCTCGAGCGCGTGCGCGACCGAGGCGGCAACGGCTTCGCGCACCATCTGCGTCACGCTTCCGGTGAGCTCGGCACGCACGCCTTCGAGCCCCTGGCGTAGCACTTGCGAGAGCGTGCGCGCGAGCTTCTCCTCGATCACGCGGTCCACTTCCGGGCCGAGGCGCGCGAGTACCGCGCGCTCGAGCTCACGTGCAAGTGCTTCCAGCGCCGGAGCGTCCACGGCCAGGCGTGGCCGGCGCCCTTCCGCCACCACCTCGGTGAGCACCGGTACCTTGGAATCGGGATCCCGCTCAGCCATTTTGCGTCGCGAGATCGTGGTTCTTGATGGCGTAGCCGCGCGACTTGTAGTCGCGATAGCGGCTGCGGCCCGCTTCGCGCTCGGCTTCGTCCGTGCCGATCACTTCGATCAGGCGCTCGAAGCGCGCGAAGTGCGGCGGACATTCGGTGGCGAGGTTGACGAGCACGCCCACGTCGGCCGGCGCGTCGTCTGCGTGTGCGATCAGCACCGGCGTCTCCGGCGCGAGCGCATCGTCGACGGCGCAATGCGGCACGAAGCCGGTCGCGGGCCACGTCCACATCAGCCGGTCAAGACGCGAGGCGACCTCGGCCTCGGGCGCATAGATCACGACTCGCTCGCCCTGCGTCAGCGCCTGCGCCGCGAGCCGGCAGACGGCTTGCAGGCGGTCGGGGGCGTTGAAATGAAATTCCACCGTAGTCACGCTGTTCCTATTTCCGGCCGGCGTGGCGCAGCGCGAAGCGCACGAGCAGCGGCACCGGGCGGCCGGTGGAGCCCTTCTCGCGGCCGCTCTTCCAGGCGGTGCCGGCGATGTCGAGGTGCGCCCAGCGCTGCTGACGCGTGAAGCGCGCGAGGAACGAGGCGGCGGTGATGCTGCCGCCCGGGCGGCCGCCGATATTGGCGAAGTCGGCGAAGTTCGAGCGCAGCTGCTCCTGGTAATCCTCCCAGAGCGGCATCTGCCAGACGCGGTCCCACGCCTCGTCGCCAGCAGCGCGAAGCTCGTCGGCGAGCTTCTGATCGTTGGCGAAAAGGCCGGTGGCGACATGTCCGAGCGCGATGACGCAGGCGCCGGTCAGCGTGGCGACGTTGAGCATCACCTCCGGCTTGAAGCGCTCGGCATAGGTGAGGGCGTCGCAGAGGATCAGGCGGCCCTCGGCATCGGTATTGAGGATCTCGACCGTCTGCCCGGAAAGCGTGGTCACCACGTCGCCGGGCTTGATGGCATGGCCGCCGGGCATGTTCTCGCAGGTCGGGATGACGCCCACCACGTTGACCGGTGCCTTCATGCCGGCGAGCGCGCGAATCGTGCCGAGCACCGAACCCGCACCCGACATGTCGTACTTCATCTCGTCCATCTCCGCCGCGGGCTTGAGCGAGATGCCGCCGGTATCGAAGGTGATGCCTTTGCCGACCAGCGCCAGCGGTTTCTTGCTTTTAGCCGCGCCGTCGTAGCGCAGGACGATCAGCTTCGGCGGCTCGTGCGAGGCTTTGCTCACGGCCATGAACGCGCCCATGCCGAGCTTTTCCATATCCTTACGCTCGAGGACCTCGACCTCCAGCTTGAATTCGCGCGCGAGCTTCTTCGCCTGCTCGGCGAGATAGGAGGGCGTGCAGATGTTCGAGGGCAGGTTGCCGAGCGTGCGCGTGAGGTCCATGCCGTCGGCGGTCGCTTCGCCTTCCTCGAGCGCCTGCTCGAGCTGCGCGTTCGGCGAAAGCGGCAGGGTGACATTCGCGAGCGCGGGAGCCGCGGGCTTCTTTTGCGACTTCAGCTCGTCGAAGCGGTAGAACGATTCGCGCGTGGCGAGCACCGCCTGGCGCACGTTCCAGCTGAGCGGCCGGTCGTTGACCTTGGTGTCGACGAGAAAGAGCGCCGCGTCCTTCGCGCCGAGCTCGCGCAGCGCGTTCGCCGCGCCGCGCAGCGCGTCGCGGTACGCGCTCTCGGCGAATTCATTTTTCGGCCCGAGGCCGACGAGCAGCACGCGCTCGGCGGCGACGTTCGGCAGCGCGCGCAGGAGAAGCGTCGAGCCTGCTTTGCCGGGGAGATCCGCGAGCGCGGCGGAGAGGGCGCCTTTCGAGTGCTGATCGACGCGTCGGGCGGCGGCGGTGGGCTCCTTTTCGGCGTACACGCCAAGCACGACGCAGCCCGCCTTCGCCGTCTCGGGCGAGAGCGCGCGTATGCTAAATTCCATCGCGAAAGTATCGCATGATCTTCCACCGGGCGCTCCTGCGGGAATTCGCCAGCCTCGCCGGCGCGGTGTTCATGGCGCTGTTCGCCATCGCGCTCACCACGCAGCTGATTCGCCTGCTCGGCAAGGCCGCCGGCGGTTCCATTCCGACCGACGCGGTGCTCGCGTTCCTTGGTTTCTTCGCGCTCGGTGCGCTGCCGGTATTGCTGTCGCTCACCATGTTCATCTCGGTGCTGACGACGTTGACGCGCGGCTGGCGCGACTCCGAGATGGTGATCTGGTTCGCTTCGGGGCTGCCGCTCACGGCGTGGTTGCGGCCGGTGATGGTCTTCGCGCTGCCGCAGATCGCGGTGATCGCGGCGCTTTCGCTCTTCATCTCGCCGTGGGCGGCGCAGATGGCCGCGCAGTACTCGTCGAAGCTCGAGACGCGCGACGACGTGTCGCGCGTCACGCCTGGCGTGTTCGGCGAGACCGCCGGCAAGGACCGCGTGTTCTTCGTCGAGTCGGTGTCCGGTCACACCAACGAAGTGCAGAACGTCTTCGTCTCCTCGGTGCAGCAGGGCAAGGGTGGCGTCAGCATGAGCCGGGTCGGCCGCACCGAGACCGCGCCCAATGGCGATCGCTTCATCGTTCTCGAGCAGGGCCGCCGCTACGAGGGTTCGCCCGGCGACGAGCAGTACCGCGTCACCGAGTTCGACCGCTACGCCGCGCGCATCGAGACACGCGAGAACGTCGAGCCGCAGAAGAACCAGAAGAACCTGCCCACCTGGGCGCTGATCTCGAACCCGACAAAGGAAAACCTGGCGGAGCTCGTCTGGCGCATCGGCATTCCGGTCTCGTCGTTCATCCTCGTGCTGCTCGCGATTCCGATGAGCTTCGTCAATCCACGCGCCGGGCGCTCGGCCAACCTGCTCTTTGCGCTCCTCACCTACATGGTCTATTCGAACCTGCTCAGCGTCAGCCAGGCGCGCGTCGCGCAAGGCCGGCTCGATTTCTCGCTCGGCATCTGGCTCGTGCACGCGGGCATGGTGCTGCTCCTCGTGGTGCTCTTCGCGCAGCGCATGCAGCTCATCAAGCTCCGGATCGGAAAATGAAGCCGCGGCCGCGCACCCTCGAACGCTATCTCGCGTCGCAGATTTACGGCGCGAGCGGCTTCGTGCTGCTCGGCTTCCTCGCGCTCTTCGCCTTCTTTGATCTCATCGGCGAGCTCGGCGATCTCGGCAAGGGCGAGTACGACCTGCGGCAGGTGTTCACCTTCGTGCTGCTGAACGCGCCGGCGCACGCCTACGAGCTTTTTCCGATCGTGGTGCTGATCGGCACGCTCTACGTGCTCGCGCACCTGGCGAGCAATTCCGAGTACACCGTGATGCGAGGCTCGGGGCTCTCGCCGGCGCGCGCGGCGGCGACGCTGCTCAAGATCGGCATGGCGTTCGTGGTTCTCACCTTCATCATCGGCGAATGGATCGCGCCGCACGCCGAGGAAGCGGCGCAGAAGACCAAGATCCGCGCGCTCTCCTCGATGATCGGCCAGGACCTGCAGTCGGGCCTGTGGTTCAAGGACGAGGGCTCATTCATCAACGTGCGCGAGTCGCGCGACCCGAAGCTGCTCCAGGGCGTGCGCATCTACGAGTTCGACGCGGACTACCGGCTGCGCAAGATCACGCTCGCCGAGCGCGCCGAATACCAGACGAAGGGACTGTGGGACCTCTACGGCGTGGTCGCGACGCGTTTCGATCCATCGGGGCCGCAGACCTCGCGCGAAGCGCGCGCCGAGTGGCATACGGCGGTATCGCCGGATCTCCTGAACGCGCTCATCATGAAGCCCGAGCGCATGTCGGCGTGGGCGCTGCATAAATACACCGAGCACCTGGAGGCGAACCGCCAGCGCACCGAGCGCTACGATATCGCGCTATGGAAGAAGCTCTTCTATCCGCTGGCGACGCTCGTGATGATGGCGCTCGCGCTGCCCTTCGCCTACATGCACGCCCGTGCCGGCATGGTGGGCGTCAAGGTGTTCCTCGGCATCATGCTCGGCATCTTCTTCCACCTGCTGAACAGCCTCTTCTCGCACATCGGCCTGCTGCAGAACTGGCCGCCGCTCGCCGCCGCGGCGCTGCCGAGCACCGCGTTTCTCGCCTCCGCCATGCTCATGATGTGGTGGGTCGAGCGTCGATGATTCCGCACTAAGTACGCATCGACTTGCGCCGATACGGCGACCGAATAATTACGTACTTCGTACGGAATTTGGCGGTGTTCGCGCGTCGACGAGACGCGTGCCGGCGAGTCGGTCGTGCAGGAACTGGCGGTCGCGATCGACCAGCGCCCAGAGAATAGAGAGCGGTAGCAGAGCTGCCGCCAGCAAAAAACGAACGAGCGCCTTGCGCGGCGTCACGTCGACGAGCCGAATGTGCCAGGCGCGCATGGCGAGCGTCTGCCCGCCGCGCAGCCAGCACCACAGGAAATAAGCGGCGAGCACGACGACGATGAACAGTTGCAGCTCGCGGCGCAGGACGCCCGAGGTGGCGTCGCGCGCGCCGCTCGCGAAGAAAAATATCCACGCCGCGAAGAACGCTACGGCGAAGACCAGGAATAGCTCGTAGACCATCGCGGCCAGCCGGCGCGCGAGGCTCGGCGTCACTGCGACTGCTTGGGGCGGCGCTCGGTCGGTTTGGGGGGCGCGAGGCTCTCGCGCTCGTGCGGCGGCAGTGCCTGGTACTCGGCCCACTGCTCGCGCAGGCTCTTCTTCTCCGGGCGCGGGGCCTTGACGAGGCGCTTGTAGTTCTCGCGCGCCTGGCGGCGCTGCTCCGGACTCAGGTTCGCCCAGACCTGCATGCGCCGCTGCACGCGCTCCTGCTCGAGCTGCTTCATTTTCGGGTAGCGCTTGGCGATCTGGAGCCACTTCTGGCGGCGCTCGACCTCGAGCGTATCCCAGTCGTTCTTGAGCGGCGCGAGGACCTGCTGCTGCTCGGCGGTGAGCTCCGCCCACGCGGGCCGCACGTTTTTCTTCGCGGCCGGCGCCTTCGACGCCTTCTTGGCAGGCGTCGGCGAACCGGGCTGCGGCGCCGGCTGGGCGAGGGCGTCCGCGGCCACCGTCAGTGCCAGCAGGACCACCCAGGAGCGCAGCATCACTCCTCCGCCGCGCGCTTCTTGAGCCAGGTCTGAAAGCCGCGATCGAGATACGCGTCGATCGGCAGGTCGTCGGTCAGCAGTTGCGTGTCGATTTCCACCACCTCGGCAAGGCGCTGATTTTCCTGCCAGCGATAAATGCCGAAGGCCGCCACGACGAGCATCAACGCGGGCAGCAGCACGCGCGCCGAGAGCGAGGCCCAGCCCCAGCCGTTACCGAGCACGTTGTCCGCCCAGACGAGCACGGGTGCGCGCTCCTGGCGCTGCCGGGCGAGCGCCGCCTGGCGGGCGCGCGCGAGCTTTGCCGCGACGCCCGCGTCGAGCGCGGTGCCCTGGTTCAGGATCTGGCGGATGCGGCTCGCGAATTGAAGTTCGTTCATGTCTTTTTCTCGGACGCCCTCACAGCGTAACGCCGCGGGCTCTTAGCGCCGCGGCCAAAGCATGCGTAGCCCGGGAGCAGTGCGTTTTCACACTACCCTCCGAGCAACCCATGATGCGCGCCGTCTGGGCGACGTCCAATTCCTCCCAGTAACGCATGAGGAAGGCTTCGCGTTGACGCGCGGGCAGCCTAGTGAGCTCTTGCTCAATGATTTCAAGGACTTGGGTCTGCTCCAAGGTCGCGCCCGGAGGGGGCGCGACCTCCCGGTCCTCGCCTGCCTCATAAGTCTCGAGCGGATCCTGCTCTTCGTCGTCGCCGCGGCCGGGCGAGAGCGAGGAAAGGAGCGTCGTCCAAAGCGAGCGCACCTTCTGCCGGCGGTAGTAGTCACGAATCGCGTTCTGCACGATCCGGTGAAAAAGCATCGGCAGCTCCGCGGCCGGCCGGTCGCCATACTTTTCCGCGAGCCGCAGCATCGCGTCCTGCACGAGATCGAGCGCGGCCTGCTCGTCGCGCACGGCGAATACCGCCTGCTTGAACGCGCGGCGCTCGACGCTTTCGAGAAACGCCGAAAGCTCGCTTCGCGATGCCAGACGATCCCTTCCCGGGGGCGATATTGAGCGCGCGATGTTACCATCATGGTTTCTAAGGCTTTTCCGCCCGCCATGGACCGAGTCAAGAGCAGCGCCCTCTCGGGCGCCGAGATCGTTGTTCGCTGCCTCCAGGAAGAAGGCGTCGAGTACGTCTTCGGCTATCCGGGTGGCGCGGTCCTGTTCATCTACGACGAGCTCTTCAAGCAGGACAAGGTGAAGCACGTGCTCGTGCGCCATGAGCAGGGCGCGGTGCACGCGGCCGACGGTTACTCGCGCTCATCGCAAAAGGTGGGCGTCGCGCTCGTCACGTCGGGGCCCGGCGTCACCAATGCGGTCACCGGCATTGCCACCGCATACATGGATTCCATTCCACTGGTGGTGATCACCGGCCAGGTGCCCACGCCCGCGATCGGCCTCGACGCCTTCCAGGAATGCGACACGGTGGGCATCACGCGGCCGATCGTGAAGCACAACATGCTGGTGAAGGACGTGAAGGACCTCGCTTCGGCGATGAAGAAGGCATTCCACATCGCCGCGACCGGGCGGCCCGGCCCCGTGGTGGTCGACATCCCGAAGGACGTGACCGCGGCGGTGTGCGAGTTCCACTACCCCGAGACGATCAGCATGCGCTCGTACAACCCGGTGAAGAAAGGCCATGCCGGGCAGATCAGGAAGGCGGTGCAGCTGCTTTCCGACGCGCAGCGGCCGATGATCTACACGGGCGGCGGCGTCATCCTCTCCGAGAGCTCGGAGCTTCTGCGCGAGCTCGTGAGACTCACCGGCTTTCCCTGCACCAACACGCTGATGGGCCTCGGCGCGTATCCCGCGACCGATCGGCAATTCCTCGGCATGCCGGGCATGCACGGCACCTATGAGTGCAACATGGCGATGCAGCACTGCGACGTGCTGCTCGCGATCGGCGCGCGCTTCGACGACCGCGTCATCGGCAACCCCGCGCACTTCGCGCAGAACCCGCGCAAGATCATCCATATCGACATCGATCCGTCGTCGATCTCCAAGCGCGTGAAGGTCGATGTGCCGATCGTCGGCAACATTCCGGACGTGCTCGAGGACCTGGTGAAGCTGCTGCGCGCGGCGCGCATTCCCGAGGTCGGCATGTGGTGGAAGCAGATCGAGGACTGGCGCGCAAAAGACTGCCTGCGCTACGACCGCAGCTCAAAGATCATCAAGCCGCAGTTCGTGCTCGAGAAGCTCTACGAGGTCACGAAGGGCGATGCCTTCCTCACGTCGGATGTGGGCCAGCACCAGATGTGGGCGGCGCAGTTCTACAAATTTGACAAGCCGCGCCGCTGGATCAACTCCGGGGGGCTGGGCACCATGGGCTTCGGCCTGCCGGCGGCGATGGGCGTGCAGCTCGCCAATCCCGGCGCCACGGTCGCGTGCGTGACCGGCGAATCGTCGATCCAGATGTGCCTGCAGGAGCTCTCGACCTGCAAGCAGTACCGTCTGCCGATCAAGATCGTGAACCTCAACAACAAGTACATGGGCATGGTGCGCCAGTGGCAGCAGTTCTTCCATGGCAACCGCTATTCCGAGTCCTACATGGACGCGCTGCCCGACTTCGTGAAGCTCGCGGAGGGCTACGGGCATCGCGGCGTGCTGGTCGAGCGTCCCGCCGACGTCGAGCCGGCGCTGCGCGAGGCTTTTGCCAACAAGAAAGAGCTGGTGTTTCTCGATTTCATCACCGACCAGACGGAGAACGTCTATCCGATGATCCCCGGCGGCAAGGGGAACACGGAGATGATCCTTTCCGAAGAGCTCTAAGCAGACCGCCGTGTCTGCGCTCCTTTAGATGCGACACATCATCTCCATCCTCGTCGAGAACGAGGCGGGCGCACTTTCCCGGATCTCGGGCCTGTTCTCGGCGCGCGGCTACAACATCGAGTCGCTGACCGTGGCGCCGACCGAGGACGCCTCGATGTCGCGCATGACCATCGTCACCAGCGGCTCGGACGACGTGGTCGAACAGATCACGAAGCAACTGAATAAGCTGATCGACGTGGTGAAGGTCGTCGATCTCTCCGAGGCGGAGTACATCGAGCGCGAGCTGATGCTGATCAAGGTGCGCGCCGGGCAGAAGGAGCGCGAGGATATGAAGCGCATGGCGGACATCTTCCGCGGCCGGATCATCGATGTTTCCGACAACACCTATACCATCGAGCTGACCGGCGACGGGCGCAAGCTCGACGCCTTCATCCATGCCCTCGACCAGGGCACCATCATCGAGACCGTCAGAACCGGCACGAGCGGCATCGGCCGCGGCAACCGCATTCTGCGGGTCTAGCACTTAAATCGGGGAGCGCTGCATGAAGGTCTATTACGACAAGGACGCCGACCTTTCGCTCATCAAGGGCAAGAAGGTCACCATCATCGGCTATGGCTCGCAGGGCCACGCGCATGCGCAGAACCTGCAGGACTCGGGCGTGAAGGTCACGGTCGGGCTGAGGAAGGGCGGCGCCTCGTGGGACAAGGCAAAGAAGGGCGGCATCAAGGTCGCCGAGATGGACGACGCCATCAAGGGCGCCGACATCGTCATGATCCTGCTGCCCGATGAGCACCACGCGCAGATCTACCGCGAATACGTCGAGCCCAACATCAAGAAGGGCGCGTCGCTCGCCTTCGCCCACGGCTTCAATATCCACTACGGCCTGATCCAGCCGCGCGAGGACCTCGACGTCTGGATGGTGGCGCCCAAGGCACCCGGCCACACGGTGCGCTCTACCTACGCGGGCGGCGGCGGCGTGCCGATGCTGATCGCCGTGCACCGCGACGGCTCGAAGAAGGCGCGCGACCTCGCGCTTTCCTATGCGGCGGCGATCGGCGGCGGCAAGGCCGGCGTGATCGAGACCTCGTTCAAGGAGGAGACGGAGACCGACCTCTTCGGCGAGCAGACGGTGCTCTGCGGCGGCTGCGTCGAGCTGGTGAAGGCGGGCTTCGATACGCTGGTCGAGGCGGGCTACGCGCCGGAGATGGCGTACTTCGAGTGCCTGCACGAGCTGAAGCTGATCGTCGACCTGATGTACGAGGGCGGCATCGGCACGATGAACTACTCGATCTCGAACAACGCCGAATATGGCGAATACGTCACCGGTCCCAAGATCATCGACGCCGGCGTGCGCAATCGCATGCGGGAAGCGCTGCGCCGCATCCAGAACGGCGAGTACGCGAAGGAATTCGTGCTCGAGAACCGCGCCGGCGCGCCCGGACTTCTCAGCCAGCGGCGCATGACCGCCGAGCTGCCGATCGAGAAAGTCGGCGCCCGGCTGCGCGAGATGATGCCTTGGATCCGCAAGAACCGGCTGGTGGACACGTCGAAGAACTAAGGCCGCCGGCATGAGACCGCCGTATCCGCATCCGGTGATCGCCCGCGAAGGCTGGGTGTTCGTGGCGATCGCGCTTGCCGTGGCGCTCGTCGTCGGCTTTCTCATCGGCTGGTGGTGGTCTTTGCCGCTGTGGCTGGCGGCGATCTTCATCGTGCAGTTCTTCCGCGATCCGCCGCGCGAGGTGCCCGATGATCCGCGCGCGATCGTCTCGCCGGCCGATGGCCGTGTCGTCGAGGTGAGCCGCGCGCGCGATCCGTGGCTCGAGCGCGATGCGATCAAGGTGAGCGTGTTCATGAACGTCTTCAACGTGCACTCGAACCGCTCGCCGGTCGACGGCACGGTGAAGGAGCGCTGGTACTTCCCCGGCGCGTTCCTCAATGCGGCGCTCGACAAGGCGTCGCTGCAGAACGAACGCAACGCGCTCTGGCTGCGCACCCGCGAGGGCGTCGATGTCACCTGCGTGCAGGTGGCGGGCCTCATCGCCCGGCGCATCCTGTGCTATGTTGGGGCAGGCGCCGAGTTGCGACGCGGCGAGCGCTTCGGCTTCATCCGCTTCGGCTCGCGCGTCGATGTGTACCTGCCGCTTGAAGCCGAGCCTCGGGCGGCGATCGGCGACAAGGTTTATGCCGCGCAGAGTGTGCTCGCATGGCTGACGCCCCCGAATACGAGACGGACCTAGAGCCCGCGCCCGGCGGCGAGCCGCCGCGCGGCGCGCCTCTCGGCACCCTTCGGCGCCGCGGCATCTACCTGCTGCCCAACCTCTTCACCACCGGCGTGCTCTTCTGCGGCTTCTTCGCCATCGTGCAGGCGATGAACGGCGTTTTCGAGACCGGCGCGATCGCCATCTTCGTCGCCATGGTGCTCGACGGCATGGACGGGCGGGTCGCGCGCTGGACCAACACGCAGAGCGAGTTTGGCGCCCAGTTCGACTCCATCGCCGACATGGTGGCGTTCGGCGCCGCGCCGGCGCTCGTCGCCTATACCTGGTCGCTCAAGGACCTCGGTACCTGGGGCTGGATCGGCGCCTTCATCTACTGCGCCGGCACCGGCATTCGGCTCGCGCGTTTCAACGCCAACATCACGGTGGTCGACAAGCGCTACTTCCAGGGGCTGCCGAGCCCCTCGGGCGCGGCGGTGATGGCCGGCCTCGTCTGGGTGCTCGCCGACTTCGGCTTCGATCCGGACGACCTCGCCTGGCTCGGCCCGCTCACCTGGGTCATCGCGCTCTTCGCCGGCATCACCATGGTGTCGAACGTGCCGTTCTGGAGCTTCAAGGAAGTGAACTGGAAGAAGCGCGTGCCGCTCTGGATGATCCTCGCGTGCGTGATCGGCCTTTCGATCATCGCCTCGCGCCCCTCGCTGGTGCTGTTTCTCCTCTTTTTCGGCTACGCCTTGTCCGGCTATGTCATGTGGGCGATGGGCCACCGCGTCCGCCCGGTGCTGCCGGAAGAGTGACGTAAAGTTTTTTCAAGACACGTCGCTCCGGCGCCGCACGCGTCATGATGCCGGCATGCAAGACACTTCGCGCTCCGGCAGTTACGCCCGCATCGGGCGGCGCTATCCGCGTCCGCAGCCCGCGGCCGCGACCGCGCGCGAAGACCGCTCAGCCCTTCGTCGCCTCGCTCGCCGCGTGGCGGCGGTGATCCGCCGGCTTCGCTCACGCTCCTAACGCGTCGCCGCTCGCCAACCGGTTGAGCCCCACCGGCGCCGTGAAGCGGGTAAATTCGAGCCGGAGGAAACCTATGAAAAGTCCACTTGCGGCTGCCCTGGCCGTCGCGCTCGCCATCGGCTGCCAGAGCCCGCCACCGAGCTCCAAACCGCTGCTTGCCACGGCGTCGCTCGAGCCCACCAAGGGCAGCAAGGCCTCCGGCCAGGCGCGCTTTGAGCAGGCCGACGGCAAAGTGCACCTGCGCCTGACCGCGCAGGGCCTGAATCCCAACCGGGAGCACGGCTTCCACATCCACGAAGTCGGCGATTGCAGTTCCGGCGACGGTATGAGCACCAAGGGTCACTTCAACCCGACCGGCAAGCCGCACGGCAATCCCTCCGCGGCCGAGCATCACGCCGGCGACTTACCGGCGCTCAAGGCGGACAACGATGGTCGCGCGCGCCTCGATGTCGAGCTCTCCGGCATCACACTCGCACCGGGTCCCACCAGCATCGTCGGGCGCGGCCTCATCATCCACGCCGATCCTGACGACTACACGACGCAACCTACCGGCAATTCCGGCGCGCGCCTCGCCTGCGGCGTGATCAAGGCGAGCTGAGCTCCGAGCGCACCCACTGCGCGAAGCGGTGGCAGTCGAATTCCTGCGGCACGTAGTACCCGTGCTGGAAGGCGCGCGAGTGGATGCCTTGCTGCTGCCATTCGCAATTTCTCGCATCCTGCCGGTTGGTGATGTCCCAGAGCGCGACGTAATGCGCGAGGTCGTTCTCCGCTAGCGGCAGCCGCTCGGGCTCGAACAGCCAGTCGTAGACGATGCGCACGCTCTCGGGACTCGTCGGCGTCATCAGGTGCGCGTTTACGTAGTCGGGATGGACGTTGAGGAAGAGGCCCGGCGGCAGCATCGCCGGCACGTAGAGCGTTTGCCGCTCGTCCTCATTCAGCGTGGCGATCGGCGGCAGCCTGGCCGTGCCATCCAGCGTCAGCGTCTGCGCGCCGGCGGCGAATTGCGCCGTGCTTTCGCCTCCGCGCAGACCCCATGCGCCTGCCTCGCGATAGGCGCTGACCACCCGGCAGAGCTCCGGATGCACCGGCGGGCAGTGGAAGCACTCCGAGAAGTTCTCCGCCACGAGCTTCCAGTTCGCCCGCACGTCGGCGACGATCCGCTTGCCGATCCGCAGCCGCTCGAAGCCATAGCGCGCGAAGCGCTTGGGCAGATCGCCGAGCGCATCGGCAAGGGGCGCTGCATTGGCGGCGAGATTGACGAAAACGAAGCCGCCCCAGCGCTCGGCCGCCACCCGATAAAGCGGGAACTCGCGCCGGTCGAAGTCCGGCGTTTCCATGCGCCGCGGCGTCGCCACCAATTGGCCGGCGAGGTCGTACGTCCAGGAGTGATACGGGCAGACGATGCGCCGCCGGGCGAAGTTGCCGCTCTCTTCGCTGCACAACACCGAGCCGCGGTGCCGGCAGGTATTGTGGAACGCGCGCACCTCGCCTTGCTCGTCCCTGAGAATGACGAGCGATTGCGTGCCGACGCGCACGAGGCGCCAGTCGCCCGGCGCGGCGAGCTCTTCCTCGCGCGCGACCGCGATCCATTTGGCGTACCAGAAGGTCTCGAGCTCGCGCGCGTGATGCGCCGGATCGTAATACCAGGTCGCGGGCAGCCCTGCTTCCAGCTGGGTGAGCGGCTTTCGTTCCATGCCGAAATGTTGATCCGACCCCATTTATTCCGCTATAGTGCCTGCATGCAACAGGCGATCCGTTCTCTTCTCTCGCTCGCGCTTCTCGCGCTGGGCGGCCTGCTGCTGCGCCCCGCGCGCTAAATACTCCTGCCTACAATCCGTGCTGCGACGGGCCCCAACCGGGCCAAGGACTCATGCCATGAGCAAAGAGCGCTTGATCATATTCGACACCACTATGCGCGACGGGGAACAGAGCCCCGGCGCCTCGATGACGCGCGAGGAGAAGCTGCGCATCGCGCGCGCCCTCGAGCGCATGCGCATCGATGTGATCGAAGCCGGCTTCCCCGCTTCGTCCAATGGCGACTTCGAGGCCGTGCGCGCCATCGCCAACACGGTGAAGGATTCCGTGGTCTGCGGCCTGTGCCGCGCGAACGACCGCGACATCCAGCGCGGCATCGACGCGCTGAAGGCGGCGAAGGCATGGCGCATCCACACCTTCATCGCCACGAGCGCGCTGCACATGGAGAAGAAGCTGCGCATGACGGCCGAGCAGGTCCTCGAGCAGGCACGGCTTTCGGTGCGCTTCGCCCGCCAGCATTGCCCGGACGTCGAGTTCTCGCCCGAGGACGGCAGCCGCTCGGACGTGGACTTCCTCTGCCGCGTGCTCGAGGCGGTGATCAAGGAGGGCGCGACCACCATCAACATCCCCGACACGGTCGGCTACGCCGTGCCGCAGCAGTTCGGGGAATTCATCGGCCGGCTTCGTAGCCGCATCCCTAACTCCGACAAGGCGGTGTGGAGCGTGCATTGCCACAACGACCTCGGCATGGCGGTGGCGAACTCCCTCGCTGCGGTGCAGCTCGGCGGCGCGCGCCAGATCGAATGCACCATCAACGGACTTGGCGAGCGCGCGGGCAACACGTCGCTCGAGGAGGTCGTCATGGCGGTCAAGACGCGCGCCGACTTCTTCCACCTCGACGTCGGCATCGACACGACGCACATCGTGCCGACCTCGCGCCTCGTCTCGCAGATCACCGGCTTCGTCGTGCAGCCGAACAAGGCGGTCGTCGGCGCGAACGCTTTTGCGCATGCTTCCGGCATCCACCAGGACGGCGTGTTGAAGGCGCGCCAGACCTACGAGATCATGCGCGCCGAGGATGTGGGCTGGAGCACCAACAAAATCGTGCTCGGCAAATTGTCCGGCCGCAACGCGTTCAAGCAACGGTTAAAGGAGCTCGGTATCGAGCTCGAGAGCGAGGACGCGGTGAACAAGGCGTTCCAGCGCTTCAAGGACCTCGCCGACAAGAAGGCCGAGATCTACGACGAGGATCTGCAGGCGCTGGTGGCACAGGAAGCGGGCCGCACCACGGAAGAGCACTGGCACCTTGTGACCATGAACCAGGGGAGCGGCATGGGCGAGCGGCCGCATGCCGCGGTAGTGCTGAAAGCGAACGGCAGCGAGAAGCGCGCCGAATCGCAGGGCGATGGGCCAGTGGATGCCACCTTCAAGGCGATCGAAACGATTGCCAAGAGCGGCGCCGAGCTGCTCCTTTTCTCGGTGAACGCGGTCACGACCGGCACCGAATCGCAGGGCGAGGTGACGGTGCGGCTCTCGCGCGGCGGACGCATCGTCAATGGCGTCGGCGCCGACACGGACATCGTCGTCGCGTCGGCAAAAGCTTATATCAGCGCGCTCAACAAGCTCGAGAGCAAGATGGAGCGCGTGAACCCGCAACACCAGCTGTGAGGCTCGCCGCGGCCGCCCTGCTACTGCTCGCGCTGCCGGCGCACGCGCAGATGTACAAGTGCGTCGATGCGAGCGGCGCGACGCGCTACAGCGATCTGCCGGCGCCCGGCTGCAAGGCGGTCGATATCCGGCCGAGCCCGCCGCTTTCCGGCGAAATAAAGGCGCGCGAACCGGACTTCGCGGTGCAGGATGCCGAGCTGAAACGGCGACTGCTCGAGCGCGAAGAAGCCGAGGCCAAGGCGCGCGACGCTCGCGAGATGGAGGAGCAGCGCTGCGCCAGCCTCAGGCGCGAGGACACGATTCTTGCGAGCGGCGTTCCGGTGCGTCGCTACAACGACAAGGGGGAGGCCGTTTATATGAATGACGCCGCACGCGACAGTCGCCGCGCCGAGCTGGCGCAGGCGCTGCGAGGCTGCCGATGATCGCGCTCCTCGCAAGCCTGCTCCTCGCCGCGCCGCCGGTGGAGGCACAGATGTACAAGTGCGTCGATGCGCGCGGCAAGATGCAGTACAGCGACAAGCCGATCCCCGGCTGCAAGAACACCACCGTCAAGCCGCCGCCCCCGCCACCGACGGGGCCCGCGCCCGGCGCAGCGGCCAAGGCGCCGGCGAAGCAGGCGGCGAAGCCGGCGCCGAAGGGTGAGATGGATCAGTACAGCGCCGAGCAGCGCGCCTCGCGCTGCAAGACGTTACGCGAAGAGCGCGAGTGGCTGCAGGGCCCGGCCGGCCGCCGGGTGGCATCGCACGACGAGCGCGTCGCCCAGGTCGAGCAGCTGCTGCGCGAGTGCCGCTAGCGCGCCGCACCTGGCTCTTCGTACCGGGCGCGGACGAAGCCGCGCATGAGGCGGCGGCACGCTCCGGCGCCGATGTCATCATCCTCGAGCTCGAGGACTTTACGCCGCCGCCGCTGCGGCCGCGCGCGCGAGCGCTCTCGGGCGCGGCGTTCGCACGCTGGCGCAAGAGCGGCGCGCTGGCCGGCGTGCGCATCAATCCGCTCGAAGCAGGCGGTGTTGACGACCTGGCGGGGATCGAGCGCCCCGATGTGCTGATGATGTCGAAGGTTGCGACGCCCGAGCAGGGGCAGCGGCTCGAGGCGGCCGCGCCGTCGGGCGTCGAGCTCGTGCCGAATATCGAGTCGGCGGCGGGTCTCGTGCGCACGCTCGAGATCGCGCGCGCGAGCCGCCGCATCAGCGCGCTCCTGATTGCAAGCGAGGACATGGTGGCCGACCTCGGCACCGAGCGAAGCCGCGACGGCGCCGAGCTCGCTTATGTGCGTTCGCGCTTTCTCGTCGAATGCCGCGCCGCCGGCGTCGAGGCGATCGACTGCCCTTACACCTTTAGCGACCTCAAAGGCGCGCTTGCGGATGCGCGCTACGCCAAGCGCCTCGGCTATCGCATGAAGAGCGTCGCCGATCCTTCGCACGTGAAGGCGATCAACGCAGTGTTCACGCCGAGCGCGCGCGAGCTCGCCCATGCGCGAAAGGTGGTCGCCGCCTTCGAGCGCGCCCGCGCCGCGGGGCGCGAGCGCGCCACGGTGGACGGGGCGCTGATCGAGGTGCCGATCTACGCCGCGGCTAAGCGGCTCCTCGCGAGCGCCGCGCGTAGCTGACGGCGCTCGCGAAGAAGCCGAGGCTCAGCAGCAGTTCCAGAACCGCTAGCTGCCGCGCGAGGCCCGCGTCGGCCCACGCGCGCGTCGCGCCCTCGGCGAAGTAAGCGAGGATCAGCATGCTCGACCACTGGTACGTATAGCGCCGCCCCTGCACGATGCCGCCGAGCGGCAGCACGAGCGGCAGCGCCTTCAGCGCGAGCAGCGAGCCGCCCGGCCGCAGCGGGGCGAGCCACAATTCCCAGACGAGCGCGAGCGCAATGAGTGCAACAAGCGTTGCGCTTGCCGCCGCCCTAAGCAAAGCGCACGGCGTAGATCGGCGGCAGGTGTGCCGAGAGGCAGCGCCAGCTGTCGCCCGCGTCCTCCGAGATCCACAGCCCGCCGGTGGTGGAGCCGATCGCGAGGCGCTCGCCCGTCTCATCGACCGCGAGGCCATGGCGGTAGACGAGGTCGTAGGCATGCTCCTGCGGCAGCCCTTTTCGCAAAACGTCGAAAGACTTGCCGCCATCGCACGTGCGCGCCACCACCAGCTTTGCGTCGAGCGGCAGCCGCCGCTCGTCCTTGTCAGCGGGCACGAACCACGCGGTGTCCGGGTTCTTCGGGTGCACCGCCACCGCGAAGCCGAACTTCGACGGCGCGATCGCCGTCAGCTCCTGCCAGCTCGCGGCGCCGTCGGCCGTGCGGAAGACGCCGTTGTGGTGCTGCGCGTAGTAGACGTCGGGACGCGAGGGCGACTGCACCATGCGATGCACATCCTGGATGTTCTCGTCCTCCTTGCGCTCGGGCGGGAAGTAATCGGCATGCATGCCCTTCGCGGCGAGGCGCCAGGTTTCGCCGCCATCGGCGCTTTGCCAGACGCCGCCGCAGGAGACGGCGACGGAGATCTGCCGGCTGTCGCGCGGGTGGATGCAGATGGAATGGATGCCGGGATGGTCGTAGCCGCCGCCGAACCACTCGGTGCGCTCGCGCCGGTCCCAGAGGCCGCGCATGAGCGTCCACGACTCGCCGCGGTCGCCCGAGCGGAAGAGGCCGCCCGGAATCGTGCCGGCCCAGAGCGTCTCGCCCGCGCCTTCGAGCGTCCAGACCTGCACGAGCTTCCAGGGCGTCTTGTCCGCCGCGTCGTCGGGCTTGGCCGGATAGGCAGGCGCGGCGATCTCCTGCCAGTGCTCGCCTCGATCCTCGGACCGCCGCACTTTCACGCCGAAGTGGCCGAGGTTGAGCGCCGCGTAGATTGCACCGTCGTGCGCGAGCACCGCCGTCACCGGATCGCCGAGGAAATGCGGGCGGCCAAGCGCCCAGCGCGCCGTGTCGATGATGAAGAGACCTTTTCTCGTGGCGACATAAAGCGGCATATCAACCTCCCGTGAGCGCCTGCAAGACGTGGATTGCACTGTTGGCGCGCACCGCGTCGGTCAGCGCGGCGCGGCGGCCGTCCACGAACAGGAAGACGTGCTTGCGCAGCTCGCCGTGCTCGTCGAGCACGTAGCCGCGCGCCTGCGGCTGAGCGCGGAACACCGCCTCGAGCGCCGCGGCCACCGTCGCGCCGCTCACTTCGCAGTCGGCGGCGGCGACGTGGCGCTGCAGGTGCGAGGTGAAGACGACGCGCGGCATGGCCGAGCCGGTATCATAAAAGGATCGATGAGGAAGCACTTGCGCGCCGCGTGGGAGTTCATCGTGGCGCTGGTGACGCGCTTTCGCGAGGAGCGGGCCACCCAGACCGCGGGCAGCCTCACCTACACGACGCTGCTCTCGCTCGTGCCGCTCTTCACCGTGGCGCTTGCGGTCACCACGGCCTTCCCGGTGTTCGACGAGTGGATCGGCTCGCTGCAGCTCTTCATCCTCGAGAACGTGCTCCCCGATACGCCGGCGGTCGATACGCTGATCGAGCAGATCAACTCCTTCACCCATAACGCCGCGCGCCTCACCGCCATCGGCATCGCCGGCTTCATCGTCACCTCGGTGATGCTGATGCTCACCGTCGACAACGCGCTGAACCGCATCTTCCGCGTGCAGCGGCGCCGCTCGCTGGTGCAGAACATTTTCGTCTACTGGGGCGTGATCACCATCGGGCCGCTCTTCATCGGCGGCAGCCTCTCCGCCACCTACTTCGCGCTGCGCCAGGCGGCGGGCACGCTGCCGCTTGGTTTTCTCGCCGACGCGCTGTTCGGCTTCGTGCCGTTCGTCCTCACCTGCGCGGCGCTCGCGCTCCTCTACGGCGTCGTGCCGGCGCGGCGCGTCGAATGGCGCCACGCGCTCCTCGGCGGCCTCCTCGCCGGCATCGGCTTCGAGATCGCGAAGCGCGGCTTCGCGGTGTACCTCACGCGCGTGCCGACCTATACGCTGATCTACGGTGCATTTGCGACAATTCCCATTTTTCTTATCTGGCTTTACTTATCGTGGCTCGTGGTCCTGACCGGCGGCATCGTCACCGCGATGCTCCCCATGTGGTCCACCAAGCCCGAGCGCCATCGCGTGCCGGGCGAGCAGCTCGCCGACGCGCTCGGCGTGCTTGGTGCGCTGGCGCGTGCGCACCGCGAAGGGCGAGTGCTCGGGCTGAACAAGCTCGCGCGCGAGCAGCGCATCCTCCCGGATCGCTGCGAGCGGATCCTCGAGCGCGCCGCGGCACTGGGCTGGGTGACCCGAACGGAGCGCGTCGATGGCTATGTGCTCGCGCGCGATGCGTCGCAGATCCAGGTGTCCGACATCTATCGCGCGTTCGTCTTCGACGCCGATGCCGTCGGCGTGCCGCAAGCGCATCTTGGTTTATCGTTGCGCGATTTCGTGCAGCAGGAGGATAGCGATGAGCGGGATTGACCGGCGCGAGCGGCTGATCGTCGCGCTCGATGTACCGGGCGCGGCCGAGGCGCGCGCGCTCGTCGAGCGGCTCGGCGCCGCGGCCGGCTTCTACAAGATCGGCCTCGAGCTCGCCATGGCGCCAGGCTACTTCGAGTTGCTCGAATGGCTCAGCGCGCGCGGCAAGCGGGTGTTTGCCGATCTCAAGCTCTTCGACATTCCGGAGACGGTGGCGCGCGCGGTCGCGAATCTGCGCGGCCGCGGCATCACCTTTCTCACCGTGCACGGCAACCAGTCGATGATGCAGGCGGCGGCGAAGGAGAAAGGGGACTTGAAAATACTCGCCGTGACGGCGCTCACCAGCCTCGATCGCGGCGATTTAGATGATCTCGGCTTTTCGTGCGATGTGGAGCGGCTCGTGCTCTCGCGCGCGCGTCGCGCCATGGAGGCGGGCTGCGACGGCGTCATCTCCTCGGGCCTTGAGGCGCAGCGCCTGAAAAGCGAGTTCCACGACCGGCTGCTCGTCGTCACGCCCGGCATCCGGCCGGTCGAGAACCGCGCCGATGACCAGAAGCGCACCGTCGACGTGGCGCAGGCGTTCGCAAACGGCGCCGACTACATCGTCGTCGGCCGGCCGATCCGCCAGGCGGCCGACCCGCGCGCGGCGGCCGAGGCGATCCAGGCGACGATTGCGACTATTTTTCCGGCCTAGCGAGCAGCTCCTCGAGCAGCCGCTCGAGATGCGCATGGATCGGCAGCTGCACACCGTGGAACAGCACCCGGTCGTCGCGCGTCACGCGGATGGTGGGGAAATTCTCGACCTCGAGGTCGCCGACCTCGTCGGCCTCGTCCTCGATGTCGATCCAGCGGAATTGCACGCCGGGGAACTTTTCCGCGAGCGCCAGAAACCCGGGGCGGTATTGCCCGCAGGTGTCGCACCACTCGGCGCAGAGACAAGAAACCACCACCGCCATGGCTGATTCTATGCACGCGCTCGCCGGCATGGCCGGGCTGGTGGCGCTCGCCTGGCTCGCGAGCGAAGCGCGCCGCAGTGTTCCTTGGCGGGCAGTGGCGGCGGGCATCGTCCTCGAGCTCGCGCTCGCGCTGGTGTGCCTGAAGCTCCCCGGCGTGAAGAGGGCTTTCCTCGCGCTCAACGATGCGTTGCTTGTCCTCGAGCGGGCGACCGAGGCCGGTACCAGTCTGGTGTTTGGTTACCTCGGCGGCGCAAGACCGCCCTTTGCGATCACCGCGCCCGAGGCGACCTTCGTGCTTGCGTTCCGCGCGCTGCCGCTGGTGCTGGTGATCAGCGCGCTCTCCGCTTTGCTCTTCTACTGGCGCGTGCTGCCCGCGATCGTGCGCGCGATATCGTGGCTGCTTCGCCGCACGATGGGGGTCGGCGGCGTGGTCGGGCTGTCGACGGCGGCGAACGTGTTCGTCGGCATGGTCGAGGCGCCGCTCTTCGTGCGGCCGTATCTCGCGCGCGTCTCGCGCGGTGAGCTCTTCGCCATCATGGTCGCGGGCATGGCGTCGATCGCGGGCACGGTGCTCTTCCTCTACGCCAGCATCCTCGGGCCGGTGCTGCGCGACGCCGTGGCGCATCTGCTGATCGCCTCGATCCTTTCGGCGCCGGCGGCGCTCGCGCTCGCCTACGTCATGGTGCCGCCGCAGGGAGAGGTGACGCTCGGCGATCTGGAGCTTCGCTCGGAGGCGAGCGGCAGCATGGACGCGATCACCCGCGGCACGCTCGAGGGTGCGCAGCTCCTGATCAACATCGTCGCCATGCTGATCGTGTTCGTCGCGCTGGTGGCGCTCGTCAACCTGGCGATCGCGCCCTACAGCTTGCAGGGCCTGCTCGGTGTCGTGCTCTCTCCGCTCGCCTGGCTTGCCGGCGTGCCGTGGGCCGAAGCGCAGGACGCGGGCGCGCTTCTCGGAACGAAAACGATGCTGAATGAGCTCGTCGCCTACATCGATCTTGCGCGGGGCGGGCTCTCGGACAGAAGCCGGCTCCTTATGACCTACGCGCTTTGCGGCTTCGCCAACTTCGGCAGTCTCGGCATCATGATCGGCGGGCTCGGCACCATGTGTCCGGAGCGGCGCGCCGAAGTGGTGTCGCTCGGGATCAAGTCCATCGTCGCGGGCACGCTCGCCACCTGCTTCACCGCCGCGAGCGTCGCCTTGATCCTCTAGCGGTTTGTAGTTGGCTGACTACATGCGGTTCACGCTTTTAAGGATATCGACCCCGGGGTGGCGGCCCTAGCATGGCCGCGACCATGAAACCCGAGGTGATGGCGCAGTTGCGCGAGGTGAGCGATTTCTATTCGCTGACGAAAGGCGTGCTCGAGCTTTGCGAGCCCTACGGCCCGGTGCACAGCTTCAGGCTGGTGCATAACCGCAGCGCGGCGCGCATCGTCTGCTTCATCGAGCTGCAATCGCAGAAGCAGCAGCCGGCGCTGGTACGCGCCCTAGGCGCGACAGAGATCGACGGCTCGGCCTGCCTCGACATCCCGGTGGCCGAGGGGATCGACGGCGGCTTCAGAGTCGCGCCGCTGCACATCGAGCGGCGGCGCGAAGCCGCGCAGGTGTCGAGCTAGCGCAGTTTCCCCCCTTGCATACGCACCTCCCTCCCTTCGTGCGTATGTAGGCATAGGACCCCGGCTCCCCTAACCGGGGTCTTTTTTTATGCGCGTACTGTTCGTGACACCGGAGTGCGCCCCGCTGACGAAAACGGGCGGCCTCGGCGATGTCAGCGCGGCGTTGCCGGCGGCGCTGCGCGCCCAGGGCAACGACGTGCGCGTGCTGCTGCCGCGCTATCGGGAGATCGACCCCGCGGGCGCGGAAGAGCGGGCGCGCCTGCGCCTCCTCGGGACCGACGTGCGCCTGCTGGAGAGGAGCGACTACCTGCTCCTCGACGCGCCCGGGCTTTACGACCGAGACGGCACCCCGTATCAGGACGCGGCGGGCGCCGACTGGCCGGATAACTGGCTGCGCTTTGGCGTGCTCGCGCGCGCGGCGGCGCTCCTCGCAAGCGGCGCCTCGCCGCTCGAATGGCGGCCGGAGATCCTGCATTGCAATGACTGGCCGACTGCGCTCGCGCCGGTGTACCTGCACTTCGGCGACGGCCGCGCAGGCAGCGTGATGACGGTGCACAACCTCGCGTTCCAGGGAATCTTCGATGCCGGGCTGCTCGCACGCCTGGAGTTGCCGCCCGCGAGCTTCGCGATCGAGGGCCTGGAGTTCTATGGCCGCCTCTCGTTCCTGAAAGGTGGCCTGGTGTACGCCGACGCCATTACCACGGTGAGCCCGACTTATGCGCGCGAGATCCAGGGCGAGGAGGGGGGCTGCGGCCTGGACGGGGTGCTGCGCGAGCGCCGCGGGGTGCTACGCGGCATCGTCAACGGCATCGACGCCGATCTCTGGAACCCGATGAACGATCCGCTCATCGCCGAGCGCTACTCATGGTCGTCGCTCGAGCCCAAAGGCGGCAACAAGGCGGCGCTGCAGCGGCGGCTCAACCTCGCCGAGGACGCGGCGGCGCCGCTTCTCGGCGCGGTGTGCCGCTTCGCGCACCAGAAGGGCATCGACATCCTCTGCGCGGCGGCGGACCGGCTGGTCGAGCTCGGCGCGCAGGTCTGCGTCCTCGGGCAGGGCGAGCGCGAGTACGAAACGGCGCTCGCGGCGCTCGCCGCGCGCCATCCGGGCCGCATCGGCCTCGCGATCGGCTTCAGCGAGGCGCTCGCGCATCTCATCGAGGCGGGCGCGGATCTCTTCCTCATGCCGTCGCGCTTCGAGCCCTGCGGCCTGAACCAGATGTACAGCCAGCGCTACGGCACGCCGCCGGTGGCGCGCGCCACCGGCGGGCTGGTCGACACGATCGTCGACGGCGAGACGGGGTTTCTGTTTGAACGCGCCGAGAGCTCGGCCTTGGTCGCGGCGGTCGGCCGCGCGCTGGAGGTCTACCGCGATCCGCGGCGCTGGCGCGAGATGCAGCGCCGCGGCATGGTGCGCGACTTCAGCTGGGCTGCACCCGCTCGTCAGTATGCCGATCTGTACGCCCGGCATGCCAGAGCGCCGGCTCCTTGACCTCGGCTTCGGTCTCCCGCCCGAGCGTCGCCGCCTCATACTCGCCGCGAATCGGCCAATGGCCATTCCACAGGTGGAAGCGCGGGCGCGAGCCCATCGTGTCCTGCTGGGCGGCGGCGAGCGCCGACAGCGTGCCGACGTCGCGCCAGTAAGCGCGCTCCTCGAACTCCTCCACCCCGGGAACCTGGTTCTGCGCGAAGTCGTACGCGAAGACCCGCTCGGACTTGCAGATGCGCGGCAGGAGATCCCGCCCGAAGTCCACCTCGCCGAGACCGCGCGCCTCTTCCAGCAGCCGCTCGAGCACCTGCGGCTCGAAGAGATAGTTGCCCATGGAGGCATAGGCGTGGCGCGGATCGCCGGGGATCGGCGCCGGGTGTTTCGGCTTCTCGCGGAAGGCAGCCACGCGGCCATCCGGCTCGGCCTTCAGCACGCCGAAGCCGCGCGCCTTCTCGAGCGGCACGGTGAGCGCGGAGACGGTGACGTCCGCGCCCTTGGCGGCGTGGAAGTCGGCCATCTGCTGCACGTCCATGCGATAGATATGGTCGGCGGCGAACACGGCGACGAGGTCGGGCGAATGGGCCTGGACCAGGTCGAAATTTTGGTACACCGCATCGGCGGTTCCCTTGAAGCGGCCGCCGAGCGTGTTGGAGCGGGGCAACAGCACCTTGATGAGCCCTTCGGACTCGGCGAAGGTCGGCGCCCAGGCCGTCTGGATGTGGTGGATCAGTGACTCCGGCTTGTACTGCGCCAGTACATAGATCGTCGATATCCCGGAATTCACCAGGTTCGACAGGACGAAGTCGCAGATGCGATAGCCGTTGGCGAAAGGAAGTGCCGGCTTTGCATGCTCGGCGGTCAGCGGGTAGAGCCGCGTGCCTTCACCGCCAGCGAGGACCAGAGCGACTGTTTTTTTCATTTGCGGCGCACCTTTAGTAAGTTCTTGCGGACGATGGCGATGCATCTTATGGACCAGTAGCAGTCCGTACTATCGACCGGACGAGGTTCCTGCTGTAATCGCGACCCCACCCCAGGTAGTGTCGCAGCGACAGGAAATTCAAGTGCCGGCGATAGTGGCGATTCACCGGCCGCCCTACGATGCCTCGCACCGCGAGGTGCGCCATGGGCCTGCCCCACCGATCTCTGCGCTTTGCCAGTGCCATCGTTTTGACGGCGACACTGCTTGGCGGTGCGGCTGACTCGCTCACCACGCTCGCGGCGTTCGAGCCCGCCGAGAGCTGCGTGCCGGAGGAGACGTTCGCCGCGCCGGTACGCGATCCGGCGGAGCCCATCCTCGTGCGCTACCTGTCGCGCCGCTTTCTCATCGCCACGGCGGCAACCGAGCAAATGGTGGAGGCCGCCTTCCGGGCCGCGCGTGAGGTCGGGCTCGATCCGTTCGTGGTGCTGGCGGTGATCTCGGTCGAGTCGCGCTTCAACCCGATCGCCGAGAGCGTCATGGGCGCCAAAGGCCTGATGCAGATCATCCCCAAATTCCACCAGGCGAAGCTCGCCGCCCGGGGCGGCGAGGCGGCGATCTGGGATCCCGAGGCCAACATTGCCATCGGCGCCCGCATCCTGCAGGAATACGTCTACCGCACCGGCACGCTCGAGGCGGGGCTGCAGTTCTATAACGGCGCCTTCGCCGACGGCTCGGCGCAATACGCGCAGAAGGTGCTCGCCGAGCGCGGGCGGCTCCTTGCCGCGCTTGGCGGCTGACGTGCTGCGCGCGGCGGCGGCGCTATGGCTTGCGCTTTCGGCCGTGGCGACGGCCGCCGAGCGCGCGAACGGCTGCCATCTCGCGCAGCCGTCGAAGACCGTTCCGACGTAAGCTCGGCCTCCGGTGGAGGCGCCCGCACGATCCTTCGTCGCTCCGAGCACCGTCTGGCGCGGACGGGCGCACCCGCTCGGCGCCACCTGGGACGGCGCGGGCGTGAACTTCGCGCTCTTTTCCAAGAACGCCGAGCGCGTCGAGCTGTGCCTGTTCGATCCGCGCGGCCGGCGCGAGATCGAGCGCGTGGAGCTGCGCGAGCGCACCGACTTCATCTGGCATTGCTATCTGCCCGACGCGCGGCCCGGGCTCCTCTACGCCTACCGCGTGCACGGGCCTAACGATGCGGATCGCGGCCATCGCTTCGATGCGAGCAAATATCTCCTCGACCCGTACGCGCGCCTCATCCACGGCAAGATCGGCGCGGGGCTCGGCCGCTGCCAGGTCGTCGACAGCGCGTTCAGCTGGGGCGACGATCGCGCGCCGCGCACGCCGTGGCAGGACACGGTGATCTACGAGCTGCACGTCAAGGGATTTACCCAGCGCCATCCGGAAGTGCCGGAGCAATTGCGCGGCACTTACGCCGGCCTTGCCAGCCGCCCGGTCATCGAATACCTGAAGAGCCTGGGCGTCACCGCCGTCGAGCTCCTGCCGGTGCACGCGTTCGTCGATGAGCGGCGGCTCCTGCAGCACGGGCTTCGCAATTACTGGGGCTACAACTCGATCGGCTTTTTCGCGCCCGAGATGCGCTACTCGGCAACCGGCACGATCGGCGAGTTCAAGAGCATGGTGCGCACGCTGCACGCGGCCGGGCTCGAAGTGATCCTCGACGTGGTCTACAACCATACGGGCGAGGGCGACCATACCGGCGCGACGCTCTCCTTCCGCGGGCTCGACAACTCGATCTACTACCGCCTCGAGCCCGGCAACGCGCGCCGCTATCTCAACGTCACCGGCACCGGCAACAGCTTCAACACGAGCCACCGCGTGGTGCTGGCGCTCGTCATGGACAGCCTGCGCTACTGGGTACAGGAGATGCACGTCGACGGCTTTCGCTTCGACCTCGCGCCGACGCTCGCGCGCAACGCCAGCCACGCGTTCGACCGTAACGGCGCCTTTCTATCCGCGATCCGCCAGGACCCGGTGCTCTCGCAGGTGAAGCTCGTCGCCGAGCCCTGGGATCTCGGCGAGGGCGGCTATCGCCTGGGCGACTTTCCGCCGGGCTGGGCGGAATGGAACGATCGCTACCGCGATGCCGTGCGCGCGTACTGGCGCGGCGACGCCGGCATCGTCGGCGATCTCGCCTCGCGACTCACCGGCTCCTCCGACACCTTCCAGGGCGCCGGGCGCATGCCGACGGCGAGCGTCAACTTCGTCACCTCGCACGACGGCTTCACGCTCGAGGACCTCGTCTCCTACGAGCGGAAGCACAACGAGGGCAATTTCGAAGCGAATCACGACGGTTCGGACAACAACCGCAGCTTCAACTTCGGCGTCGAAGGGCCGAGCGACGATCCGCAGGTGCGCGCCGCGCGCGCGCGGCAGAAGCGAAACTTCCTCGCGACGCTCGCCTTCTCGCAGGGTGTGCCGATGCTCACCGCGGGCGACGAGCTCGGTCGCACGCAGCGCGGCAACAACAACGCCTACTGCCACGACAGTGAGCTCTCATGGCTCGACTGGGAGCACGCCGACAGCAAGCTCCTGGAATTTGTCCGCGCGCTCATCGCCATGCGCAAGCGCCATCCCGCCTTCCGTCGCCGCACCTATCCGAAGCCCGAGGACGTCACGTGGCTCACCCCGCGCGCCGAGCCGATGACGGCGGCGCAGTGGCACGATCCGGCGACGCGCACGCTCGGCATGCTCCTCCTTGGCCGGCGGCTCGCCGAGCGCGACGAGCGCGGCCTGCCGATCGAGGACGACGATTTGCTGCTGCTCGTGAACGCCGGCGAGGAGCAGGTCGAATTCACGCTCCCCGCGGGCGGCTGGCACCTGCTCCTCGACACCGCCGCGCCTGGCGGCGGCATCGCCGATCCCTATCCGCTCGCCGCGCGCGCGCTCGCGCTCCTCGCGAAGCGCAGCTGATTAAAGCCAGGTACTGAGGCCCATCTCGAACGGATGGGTGAGGAGCTCGTGCCGCGGATAGACGCGCACGCGGTACTCGAGCCGGCCGGCGAGGCCCGGCTTGAGATCGATTTGAAAGCGCTGCTCGCCGCCGTCCATGCCGCCCGCCGCGGCGAGCTCGTGGCTGTGCTCGATCGGCGCGCCTTCGCGCAGGCCCCGTGACAGGATGAGCTCGACGCACACGTCGGCGGTGCTGAGGCCGTTCAACTTCACCGCGACTTCCACCGGCAGCGTGTCGCCGAACTGGATGCGGCGCCTTGCCCCATCGAGGCCGAGGCGCCGGATCGTGACGCCGGGCCAGGCGGCGCGGACGCGCGCCTTCCAGCCAGCGATGGTCTTCGCCGCCTCGTAGCCGTTGTTCGTGTAGTGGTGGCCCTGCCGCACGGCCGGCAGGTAGAACTTCGAGACGTACTCACCGAGCATGCGCGAGGCGTCGTAGCGCGGCAGGAGCGACGCCATCGAGCGCTTCGCCATGCGGATCCATTCCGCCGAGTAGCCGCCCTCGCTTCGCTTGTAGTAGAGCGGCACGACGTTGTCCTGCAAGAGCTCGTAGAGCGTGCGCGCCTCTTCGCGATCGCGCCGGTGCTGGTCGAGCGCCGGGCTCGCCGGCTTGATCGCCCAGCCGTTCTGGCCGTCGTAGCCCTCGTCCCACCAGCCATCCAGGATCGAGAGGTTGATGACGCCGTTCATCCCCGCCTTCATCCCCGAGGTGCCGGACGCCTCCAGCGGATACACCGGGTTGTTGAGCCATACGTCGACGCCGGATACGAGTCGCCGGGCGATGTGCAGGTCGTAGCCCTCGATGAAAAGCAGCCGACCCTGGAACTCCTCCTGCCCCGCCATGTGAACGAGCGTGCGGATCAGCTCCTGCCCCGGCTCGTCCGCCGGGTGCGCCTTGCCGGCGAAGAGGAACACCACCGGCCGGTCCTTGTCGCCGACGATGCGCCGGAAATTGTCCAGGTCGTTGAAGAGCAGCGTCGCGCGTTTGTACGTCGCAAATCGACGCCCGAAACCGATCGTCAGCACGTTCGGTTTCACTGGATCGCAATAGCGGAGCAGCCGCTCGAGGTGCGATTCGCTGCCGTGATTGCGCAGATGCTGGCGCGCGATGCGATGGCGCACCATGTGGAGCATGCGCGCCTTGATGTCCTGGCGCACGCTCCAGTAGATGTGGTCCGGGATGTCGCGGATCTTTTCCCAGATGCCCGGGTGCCCGAGGCGATGCATCCAGCCGACGCCGAGGAAGCGATCGAGCACTTCGCTCCACTCGGGCGCGAGGAACGTGGTGACGTGCACGCCGTTGGTCACGTAGCCGACCGGGTTCTCCTCCGGCGTCACGTTCGGCCAGAAGTCCTTCAACAGCCGCTGCGACACGCCGCCATGGATGCGCGACACGCCGTTGATGTAGCGCGCGCCGCGGATCGCGAGCGCCGTCATGTTGAAGTCGCCGCCCGCGGGCGGACGCGCGAATATCGCCAGCTTCTCGGGCGAGCTGCCGAGCTCGCCGAATACCGTCTTGACGTACGGCAGCACGGTGCCGTCGTTGAACTGGTCATGACCCGCAGGCACCGGCGTATGCGTAGTGAAGACGGTATTCGCCGCCACCGCCTCGAGCGCGGACTCGATCCCCATGCCATCGGCGACGAGGCTGCGCGTCCGCTCGAGGACGAGAAACGCCGCGTGTCCTTCGTTGATGTGGAAGACACTGGGCTTGAGGCCCATCGCCGCGAGCGCGCGCGCGCCGCCGACGCCGAGCACCAGCTCCTGCTCGAGGCGCGTCGTACGGTCGCCGCCATAGAGCCGATGCGCGATGGCGCGGTCGCGCTCGCTGTTCTCCGGCATATCGGTGTCGAGGAGGAAAAGGCGCACATGGCCGACTTTGGCCTGCCACACCTTCAGCGTGACTTTGCGCCCCGGAAAGGCGAGCTCGACCGTGAGGTCGCCGCCGCCCTCGCGCTTCACCGTCTCGATCGGCAGGTCGGAAAAGTCGGAGTCGTTGTAGTCGGCGCGCTGGCGGCCCTCCGCGTCGATCGTCTGCACGAAGTAGCCCTGACGGTAGAGAAGCCCGACCGCCACGAACGGCAGCTTGAAATCGCTCGCCGCCTTGCAATGGTCGCCGGCCAGGATGCCGAGGCCGCCCGAGTACATCGGCAGGCTCTCGTGCACGCCGAACTCGGCGCAGAAGTAGGCGACGAGCTCGTCGCCCTTGAAGCCGCCGGCGTTACTGCGAAACGGCGGCTCGGCGTGGTAGGCGTCGAACGCCGCGAGCACGCGCGTCAGGCTGTCGAGGAACGCCGGGTCCGAGGCGGCGTCGATCAGCCGCTGCTCGTCGATCCTCTTCAGCATTGCCTTCGGGTTATGCCCGACGGAATCCCAGAGAGCGGGATTCAGCCGCGCGAAGATCGCGCGCGTCGGCCGGTCCCAGCTGTACCAGAGATTGCCGGCGAGCTCTTCGAGCCGCGCCAGGCGCTTCGGAATTTTCGGATTGACTTCGAGCGAGTAGCGGGTACCGGGCTGCATGGGTCAGCGTTCGCAGGCGCCTTCACGCGGAAATTGGACACAGAGCCTGAGGGTCTGGCCCAAATTTCCACCGACGCGAGCGGCGGATTCTACCCAAACAATGTGGCGTGGCTAGCGGCGTTCCGCGAGACGCACGTCACATGGTTCGCGCCGAGGTAGCGCGCGAGCCCGCGGCCGCCCGCGCGCATCACCTGGTGGTGGTTCCAGGCGAAGAGCGGGCCGAGCAGCGGCCCGACGATGTTCATCCAGCGCCGTGTCGTGCGCACGCGCCACTCGTAGCGCACGAGCGTCGCGCCGCCGGCGCGGGCGAGCCGCCAGCGTCCGCGGCCCTCGAGGTCGCCGCTCGCTTCGCCCTCGAGCAAAAGCGGCGGCTCGGCGCGCGTCGTGCGCATCTCGAACGCGAGGCGGTAGGGCAGGCGGCTCGACCAGACATAGCCCGTGCGCGCGCCGATGCCGCGGGCATTGCCGCTTGTCACCGGCACCGCGGCCTCGACGTACGGCCACCAGCGCGGCCAGTCGTGCGGGTGCACCAGCGCCTCCCACACGCGCTCGATCGGCGCGGCGAGCTGCCACTCGGTGAGGAGGTGATATTCGCTCAATGCGCGCTCAACGCGGATCGATCGCGGCGAGCGCTTGCGCGATCTCCGCGGCCTCGTCGGGTCGCACCAGCCGCGCCGCCTCTCTTCCGTCGCGCAGGAAAACGAGCGTTGGCCAGAGCTTGACGCCGAAGCTGCGCCCAAGGCGCCTGCCGCTGGCGTCGGCGACCTTGATGTGCCGCACCTCGGGATGTGCGGCGAGCGCTTGGGCGATCAGGGGCTGCGCACGCCGGCACCAGCCGCACCAGGGACTGCCGAACTCGAGCACCGTGGCACCGGCGAGCGCATCGACCTCGCTCCGCTTCGGCTCGACCTGGGAATATTCCGCCGCTACCGTCATCACCCCCGCAAATCGGGCAAGAAGCGTACCGCGCTATCTGCCTGCCGCCACGGCGAGCCGGGCGCCGAGCGCGACAAAGAGCGCGCCGGTCAGCCGCTGCAGGAGCGAAACCGCCCGCGCATTCACGCGCAGTCGCTGCGTCGTACCGCTCGTCAGCAGCGCCACGGCCACGTTCACCACCGTGCCCTGCACGTCGAAAAGAAGCCCGAGCAGCACGATCTGCGCAGCCGCCGGCCCGGCGGCCGGGTCGACGAACTGCGGCAGGAAGGCGAGGAAGAAGAGCGCTACCTTGGGATTGAGCACATTCGTCAACACCGCCTGCGCGAACACGACGCCGAGCGGCGACGGGGCAAACGCAGGCATCGCGCTTGCGCGCGAGCGCCGTAGCAAAAGCTGCATGCCGATCACCACCAGATAAACCGCGCCGACGATGCGCAGCGCGTCGTACGCGAGCGGCACCGCCGCGAGCAGCGCGGCAAGGCCAAGGGCGAGCGCCGCGATGTGCACCAGCGTCCCGGCGCCGATGCCGAAGGCGGCCACCACACCCGCGCGGCGGCCATCGGCGACGCTGCGCGCCGTCACGTACATCATGTCCGGCCCTGGCGTGAGGTTCAACGCGAGCGCCGCCGCCATGAAGACGGCGAGCGTCTCGGCGGAGGGCACGCCTACTGCACGTCGCTCGGCACGTAGTGGCGCCTGCGCGACTCGCGCTCCTCGCGGATCTCGTCGAGGACGCGCGCCGGATCCTCCTTCAGCGTCTCATCGGCGGCGAGCTCGCGTCCCATGCCGGGCGCAAGCCGGTATTGCGCACCGGCGGTGTCGCGCACAAGGAGGCGCACATCGACCAGCCGCCGGCGCAGCGTCACATGATCGATGCCCTGCGGCTCGCAGAAAGTGCCGAGCCAGCGCTCGAGCACCTCGTTCACCTCCGCCTCGCGGTACGGCCGTCCCGCCTCGAAGCGCGCCGCCGCCATGCGCAAAAGCAGCGTCTCGTCCGCGCGGCGCAGCGGCAGCGCGGTCAGCCGACCGTTGGAGAGAAGGCGCTTCAGGACCTGGTGCGTGCTTTGGCGGCTCTGGAACATGGCGTGCTCCCGGCAGAGCTCGTTACTCTAAAGGCAGCGCTTCCGAAATACCATCAACAGCGCTGCCGTCGACGTCAGCGCGCATCGCTTTGCGGCCGCTGAAGGATCTCCGCGACCTCGGGACCCCATAACTTGAGGAACCGCCCGTAGTTCTCCTTCAGCTCAGCATCGGCCGCCGTCAGGCGTTCAACCTCCGCGCTCAGCTCGCCGAACAGTAGATGCACATACTCGAACCAGGCATCCATGCTGACGGCGCTTAGGCCCACTAGCTGAACAAGCAGCCGCCGTGTGTGCGCGAGTCGCAGATTGGCGACCAGCTTGCGCTCAGCGTCCGACATTTCCTCCGGGTCGCATGACGAAAGCAGGCGGATCGCTTCTTCCAGCGCATGCGCCTTCAGGTCAGGATCCGCCTCGCGCTCGGCCTTCTCGAACAGCGCACGTGCGCTGGATATATCGTGCGCGATGCTCATCGGATTACGCCTGACGTCCGAGCCTTCAGTGACCGGGGGTACATGACTCTATTCAGGGCCGGCTTCCATGCCCTTTGATTTGATCGTGCGCGCTGCCTCCGGCGTTAGCAGATACCTGATAAAGGTAGCAGCGAGCTCTGTCTCCTTGGCAGCGGCGCCGACGCCGGCCCAAAACACAAAGTCGGTCTTGTTCTGAAGCTCCGCCGGCAGCGGCCCAACGAGTTCGACACCGGGAACGCCCATCACGACCATGGGCTGTACGATTCCCAGTTCCGCCTCGCGCTTGGCGAGGACGTCCGCGTATTCGGAGCCCGGCACAAGCGTCGTCTTTGGCTTCATCTCCGCGGTGATGCCCAGGCGTTCGATCACGCGCGCTGCGTGGATTCCGGTGGCACCCCCTTTCGTCGGATCTGGATAGACAACTGATTTCGCGGCCAGCAAAGCGCGTTTCAAGGCGTCGACCGTGCTGATGTCGGGCTTGGGCGCGCCAGCGGGCACAGCCACCGCGACGAGCGAGCGCGCCACGACGGTCGCGGTACCCGCGGCAATCCTGCCCTGTGTCAGCAGGGGATCGAAGGCGGACCTTGGTGCAATCGCCACGTCGATGGCTTCGCCCTCTCGAATGCGGTCTCTCACGATGCCGGCGGTTGCATAGTCGGTCTTGACGGCGTGCCCGGTTCTGCGCTCGAACTCGCGGGAAAGATCGTCCAGGGCTGGCTTCATGGCAACGGCGCTCAAGACCTTGATCTCGGCGGCGCTGGCACCCGTTACCGATAATGCGATGGATAAGATCGCCATCGCCACTCTAGCGCCGACGAGCTTTCTTCTGCACATGACGGCTCCTTCCTTGAGCTTCGGACTCATGATCGATGGGCCGCCCAACACCTGGTTGGGCTGCACCGGCCAGGTCTCAATTCCATACCGAGATCGCTTCGGCGGCTAAGGCTCGTTGAACACTCGGACGCTCGCACAAGCGTTTCGCGTAAGCCGTATATGCAGGAAACCTGTTCCGCATGTCGTAGCTGCTTCGCATGCCCCATCTGTAGAAGACCAGCCAGAACGGATCCACGACGGTGAACTGAGCGCCCACCGCGTACTCCTGACTTTGCAGCCTCTTTTCGATGTCGGCGAGACAGCGCTCGTAGTTGATGCGTCCGCTGTCCTTGACGGCAGGGTAACTTCGCTCGTTCGGTACAAATCTCTCAGGACGAAGCAATTGCGCATACGCGACGTGAACGGTGTTGGACGACCACGCAAGTAACTCGAGGCAACGCGCCTCAGCCTCGGAGGCGTCGGCCGGATAGAGGCCGGCACTCGGGAATCTGCGCCCGAGGTACGCAAGGATGGCTGGATTCTCCGTGAGGACGAAGCCATCGATCTGCAAAGCAGGGATGCGACCCTTGGGATTGATGGCCAGATATTCGGCTGAATAGTTGGCGCGATCAGCGGTGGCGAATTTCCTGAGCTCGAAGGGACGCCCGATTTCGTGCAACGCGATGTGCGGCGCCAGCGAACATGATCCCGGCGAGTAGTAGAGGGCGATGGGCATGGAATCCGCCGCAGGAGGCGTAACGCGGCCTACTCAGGTTTTACATTTTCACTTCGTTGAGCTGAATAAGTGGCTGGATATCGGTGTAGTTGGGAATATCTCCCATGATGGTGTCGGCGTGGGGTGCGAAGGCTTTTTGAAACGCGTCCACCGAGTCGAAAAGTAGATGGCACATCGCGACAAACGCGGGTTTCGATCCCGGCTGTGCACCGCCCACGCCCTGATCAACATCGACGCGCTTGCAGGCCGCACCGAGTTTTTGTTTGACCATGGGGATGTGCTTGTTGCAGTAATAGGCCATGTCGAATTTCTTGCCTTCGGAATTCTGGTAGAGCACGCTTACTTTGATCATGCTTCCTCCTCGGTTGATACTGCGCCGTAAGATGGTCCGGCTAAATCCGTAAGCCATTCGGTCAATGTGGCTAGGCCTCAGCGGCCGAAGATCGAGCGCAATTCCTTCGCCGGCAGGATGTCATTCACCCAGCGGAACGAGCCCTGATCGCGCATGGCGAGCGCGGCGTCGCGCACTGCCGCGAGGGCGAGTCGGGCGAGCGCGCCGCCGACGCTCACCCGCCTGACGCCGGCCGCTGCGAGCTCCGGAAGCGTGAGGTTCGGGTCGGCGAGCCCCATGACCACGTTCACAGGCTTCGGCACCGCTGCGACAAGCGCGCGTATGGTGGGCAGGTCGCGGATGCCCGGCGCATAGAGCACGTCGGCGCCGGCCGCGGCGAAGGCCTGCAGCCGGCGGATCGTATCGTCGAGATCCGCACGGCCATGGAGAAAATTCTCCGCCCGCGCCACCAGGGTAAAGGGAAACGGCAGCTTGCGCGCTTCCTCGACTGCCGCCGCGACGCGCTCCACGGCGAGCGAAAAGTCGTAGATCGGTTTCGCCGCATCTCCGCTCGCGTCCTCGAGCGAGCCACCGACGGCGCCCGCTTCCGCGGCGAGCCGCATGATCACAGCTGCCTCCTTCGGCTCGTGGGCGTAGCCGTTCTCGAGATCTGCGCTCACGGGAAGATCGGTCGCCTCGGCGATGATGCGGCAATTGGCGAGCACGTCCTCGCGGCTCAGCGTGCCGTCAATGCGCCCGACCGACGCGGCGTAGCCGAGGCTGGTCGTTGCGAGCGCCTCGAAGCCGAGCGCGGCGAGCAGCTTCGCGCTACCCGCGTCCCAGGGATTGGGAATGACGAAGATGCCCGGGCGCTCATGAAGGGCACGGAAGAACTTCGCCTTTTCGGATTGGGAGCGCATGGTCACCGAGCATCTTGGCTCTCGGTTCGCGTTGTCAACTCGACGCCAACCTCATCGCCCTATCAAGATCAACAGGCCTGCGGCGATGGCGAGGATCGCCATGATAGTGCTTGCTCCTGAGAAGGTCAGATGAAGCAGCGGCATTAGGCCACCCAGGATCAACCAGATTGCCAGCAAAAGCATGCCGAGATTCCTAGTCAGTCTCATTGCCATGCGGAGAGCCTCCCTGGAGTTGGGTTGAAAGTATTGCGTGACGCAGAGTGCATAAAACTCGGCCGCCTAACGATCGCGTTTTGCCGCGCTGCGCCGAGCGCGAAGCGGCGAGGTATAGGCGTCGGTCAACGACGCGTTGTTAGGCGACGGCGGCCTACGATCGCTGTGCATGTATTAGCACCAAGAGTACAGCCGGCAAGAATGTAACTGCGGCGAGGAGCCAATTCCGCCTTTGAGCGGCCCGATCCTTTAGCCAGATGCCTCTTGCGACAAACCATACCGTTGCCGCAAAGAGCGCGGTGAAGACGAAAACGAGCGTGGTATCGCCGCCTGGAATGTTCCAGTCTCGAATGGCGTTATAGCTGTGG
>Ga0081539_10001220_pt1 | contig 45919 bp, 38 predicted proteins | sample TabmetS4T2R2_FD_71023 | JGI IMG/M metagenome (GOLD analysis project Ga0081539, IMG submission 71023) | Tabebuia heterophylla rhizosphere microbial communities from the University of Puerto Rico - S4T2R2 | ecosystem: Host-associated > Plants > Roots > Rhizosphere ... | reverse complement strand
TGAACTTCCATCCATAATGGGAACTTCAGGTCCGTTTAATTCGATCAGCACATTATCCACGCTCATACCAACGAGCGCAGCAAGAATGTGTTCAACGGTATTCACTTTAGCTTCGCCTACCTGCAACGTAGTACCGCGGCTTGTGTCGGTAACAAGATCGCAATCGGCTTTTATCACCGGTTTATCAGGCAAATCAATTCGTTGAAACCTTATGCCATAATCAGAGTCTGCAGGTTTTAAGGTCATATCAACCAACACACCGGTATGGATGCCAGTGCCGCTGATGGTTGCCTCACTCGCAAGCGTATGCTGTTTATCAGGATTAAAATTCGAGTTCATAATATTGTTTTATTCGTGGAATGTTTATACACTCCATAATTTTTTTGAGCCCGGCAAATTGCTGCTATTTAGCTTCTGTTGCGTCGCACACTTGTCTCGAACAATTCTTATCAACATTTATTGCAACTTCAAACTGAAGCCATTCTCGTTTGATAAATGCGCTCCGCCAAATAAGGTTTGCAAAAATAAGGTTTAGCGGTTAAGGATAAAATATGAGAATGAGAATGAGATAATCAAGAGACAATTATGATGGAAAGTTTTTTCAAGAACTTGATAAAAAGATTGAGGAGAAATTAAAATCAATTGCACACCAAATGATGCAGTAAATATTAATCCTTAGACGCCGATTCTTTCCTGCAACATCTGCTGAACAAGTTTTTCCAACTCTGCAACACGCTTCTCTAATTCAGGAAGGTTGCGGCTTACAGCCTGACTACGTAATGCACTGGTATAGTCATACGCAGGTGAACCCGTAACACCTTTATTGGGTGTTTTTATAGATTTACTTACACCACTTTGTGCATTTATTTTTACCCCGTCTGCAATTTGAATATGTCCAACAATACCTGCTTGTCCACCAATTTGAACATTGTCGCCAACTTTTGTGCTGCCGCTGACACCTGCTTGCGCAGCAATTACCGTGTTTGAACCAACTTCTACATTGTGTGCAATTTGAATAAGGTTATCGAGCTTGGCTCCTGTTTTTATAACCGTTGAACCAATTGTTGCTCTGTCTATCGTTGCATTTGCTCCTATCTCAACATTATCTTCAATTATAACATTTCCTATCTGGGGTATTTTTTTGTATGAACCATCCGGTTGCGGTGCAAAACCAAAGCCGTCACCACCGATTACAGTACCGGCATGTAGGGTTACGTTTTTACCCACCACACAATCATGATAAATTTTTACTCCGGGATGTAAAATTGTGCTCTCATCAATCTTTACATTGTTCCCCAAAAACACTCCCGGATAAATTTTTACATTATTTGCAACTTGTACATTCTCGCTGATATAAGTAAACGCGCCAACAAAAACGTTTTCTCCAACCTTTGCTGTTTTGTGAATATAAGTCGGTTGTTGAATGCCACTCATTTGCTGCCTCACCATTTCCTGATACTTGTTTAATAAAACAGCAAAAGCAGAATAGGCATTTGGAACGCGGATAAGTGTTGCAACGACAGGTTGCTTTAATTCCTGCGACTCATTTATTATTATAACAGACGCCTGTGTTGTGTAGAGATACTCTTCATATTTTGGATTGGCAAGAAAGGCAAGCTGGTTTTGTTTCGCATCTTCGATTTTGCCGAAAGAATCAACAGTTGCAGAAGCATCCCCTTCTACTTCTCCCTGAATAAGCATCGCTATTTGTGCTGCGGTAAATTGCATAATCTTTAGTTTAAAGGTGTGAGGCGTAGGGTTGTAAAGTATGTAGGTTTGGGTAAAGGAATATTCTTTTACAACAATAAATTGCCTTACGCCTTTCACCCTATACCTTTTACCTCAATTCGCAAATGTAAAATTTTTTCACAGGCATCGAAAGCGTTTGATGAATGAGAGGATTATCAACTTTTGATATGTCACGAACGGTTTCATCTTTAAACAGAATGTTGATATGTTCATCATCTCCAAGTGCATAAGTTGTGTTAACAGCTTCTCCTGTAAAAACAAAATAAGCAGCTTCTTCAATACTTATATTTAATGCCTGTGCTGCTTTTTTTCTTTTCTCCTGTATCACATCTTCATCAAATGGAGTTGTTTGAAGTCGGCACTTGAATAAATTTCTCTCTAAAAGATTCTTACATAAAACAGAAAGCACTTTGTCTTTATTATTTGCCCATTCTTTTATAGAGCTTATAACATCGTAATCATCGAGGCGGCAAAATTCATCAAGTAATTCAAATATTGCTTCTTTGTTAAAGACATGATGCAGAAACATGTTGAGTGATTGCGATGTTGATTCTGCTTTTATTTCTCTTGCTCTCTCAATTATTTTTACAAGCATTCGTTCACAGGCGAGAACTGTTTTGTGCAGATACACCTGCCAATACATTTGTCTTCGTGCTACTAAAAATTTTTCAACACTGTAAATGCCTTTTTCTTCCACCAGTAATTGGTTATCGTGCACTACCAGCATTTTAAGAATACGTGCATAGCCAATAACACCTTCGCTAACGCCGGTAAAGAAGCTGTCTCTTGTTAAATAATCCATCCTGTCAACATCCAACTGGCTGCTGATAAGCTGATGAAGAAATGGTTTATGATATTGATTGGTGAAAATGCAAATAGCCGTGTCTAATTCGTTGCTGAGATGTGCATTCATTTTATGCATTATCTGAATGCTCAATTCCTCATGATTAACACCGGGTATCAAAACATTTTCGAGCGCATGAGAAAAAGGGCCGTGACCAATATCGTGTAAAAGAATTGCAGCCTTTACCGCAACATCTTCTTCTTTTGTTATTGTTGCGCCTTTGCTTTTTATATCGTTTACCGCCTGACACATTAAATGATACGCACCAAGTGAATGCAGCAGTCTGGTATGCGTTGCTCCCGGATACACAAGATATGCCAAAGCCATTTGATGAATCCTGCGAAGCCGCTGATACCACGGATGAGAAATAATATTTACGATAAGCGGATGTTCTATGTTTATAAAACCATGAACAGGATCGTTTATAATTTTTCTTGCTGCCATTTTAAAATTAAACCACCGGTTATAGTCGTGTCAATAAATGAAAGATGATTTTACAAAAATAAGAAAGTGCACTTGGGGATTTTAGAAAGAGTTATAAATAAAAGATTACCCACATTTACTTTTGCTTTATGAAAACAATTGGCATCATCGGCGGAATAACATGGCAATCTTCTATTGATTACTATCGCCTTTTAAATGAAATGGTTTCAGAAAAAACAAATGGTGAAGCTACAGCTAAAGTAATTTTATATTCTTTAGATTTTGGTGTGGTGAGAACTTTAACCCAGGCAGACCGTTGGGATAAACTTGTAACGATTGCTTGTGATGTTGCCGTAAAACTTGAAAATGCCGGCGCCGATTGTATCGTGATTGGCGCAAACACTATGCATAAAATTGCCGACGAAATTCAAAGTGCTGTAAACATTCCTATTATTCATATTGCAGAAGTAACGTCGAATGCAATTGCTGAACAACATTTAAAAACAGTTGCTCTGCTTGGTACAAAATATACTATGCAGCTTGATTTTTTTAAACAGATTTTGGCAAAGCAAAATATTTCCACCATTATTCCATTAAAAGAAGAAGATGTTGAATATCTCAATTACAGTATCTACAATGTAATGGGCAAAGGCATTTTTACAAATGAAATAAAACAACGGGTGCTTTCAATGATTGATGAGTTGATACAACGAGGCGCACAGGGCGTTATTCTTGGTTGTACCGAATTGCCGATCCTTATTAAACAGGATGATTGTTCTGTTCCAATCTTTGATACTGTTTTATTGCATGCAAAAGCTGCTGTTGAGTTTGCTTTTGAATCAGAAACAATGAATGATTAATAGCACGGATAAAGTGTCCGACACTTGAAATTGTAGTCATTCTGCTTTACACTCACGCTATAAAATTTCTTTTTGACATTGAAAAATTAATTACACAATTTAAATTACGGTTTATGAATTGCGGTGAAGACATAACATACAGAAAGCTTTGCCCATAAGGCTTTGCGGATGTTCATTAACCTCTTTGATTTCTGTTGAATAGAATTCCCGTAAGTAAAAGTGTGCGACGCAAGTGTGCTTAACAGTAGTAATGCAGATTGGCTCATAAAAAACCATAAACAATTTTGAGTCTCTTCGTACCAGTCCGAAGGAAACAGCGAAAAGAAAATATACAAATAATAAAAGGCATTAGTAAAACTCAACTGCTTGTTTGGGGATTTTTCTACCCGTTTTATTTTATTGTGGTTCATTATTTCAAAAAAATACACGCAGCTACGCTGGCATGTAAATCGCATTTTGCTGTTTATACATTTGTGTTGTTAACCCTTCTAATTTTTACGATGAAAAATCACAAAGCAATATTTTCAGATTTGATTTGTTTTTCGCACTTAAGATGGGATTTTGTTTTTCAACGGCCCCAACATTTGATTACAAGATTTGCAAAACATTTTCGTGTATTCTATGTTGAAGAAACAAGACATACGCAAGATGAAGATCGTTTACAGATAAAAAAATCAAAAGAAAATGTTTGGATAATTATTCCTTTTTTAAAAGATGGAGGTTCGGATCATGAGAAATATGAACGTCAAAAAAATTTATTGTCGAATTTCTTTTTAGAATTTAAAATTCAGGATTATATATTTTGGTATTATACACCACTTGCATTGAGTGTAAGCGATCATTTCACCCCAAAAACAATTGTTTATGATTGCATGGACGAACTCTCTTTGTTTAAATCTGCCTCGCCTTTATTAAAAGAAAAAGAGAGGGAATTATTAAACAATGCACATGTGGTATTCACAGGCGGCTTCAGTTTATTTGAAGCGAAAAAACATTTGCATAAAAATATTTATCCTTTTCCGAGCAGCATAGATAAAGAACATTTTTGCAAAGCGAGAATTGCATGTGTTGATCCACTTGATCAAGCGCACATTCCCCATCCGCGCATAGGCTTTTACGGCGTGCTCGATGAACGTTTGGATACACAGCTTATCCAGAAAGTTGCTCACGCAAAGCCTGAATGGCAATTTATTCTTATTGGTCCTGTTGTAAAAATTAATTCTGCAACATTGCCGCGAATCGAGAATATTCATTACTTGGGGAGTAAATCTTACGACGATTTACCACTCTATTTATCCGCATGGGATGTTGCAATGATTCCTTTTGAACGAAATGAAGCAACCCGTTTTATAAGTCCGACAAAAACGCCCGAATATCTCGCTGCTGGAAAACCAGTTGTTTCAACTTCTATTAAAGATGTTGCAGATCCTTATGGTAAAAACGGATTGGTATTTATTGCAGACACACCGGAGGAATTTATTGCAGCAACAGAAAACGCGCTTATAATTAAAAATGATGAAGCGTGGTTGAATAATGTAGATGAGTTTCTTGCACAAAACTCATGGGACAAAACATGGAGATATATGATATCGCATATAATAAACAGTTTAAGCAATAAAAGTGAAGATGTAATTATACCTGACGATAAAAGCGCGGATGCAAAAAAGGAGCGTGTGTATGTTTGATTATTTAATTGTAGGAGCTGGATTTGCCGGAAGTGTCTTAGCGGAGAGATTGGCGAGTACCGGTAAAAAAATTTTAATCGTTGACAAAAGAGATCACATTGGCGGCAATGCTTATGATTATTACAACAAGGATGGAATATTAATACACAAGTATGGTCCGCATATTTTCCATACCAACTCCAGAGAAGTGTTCGATTACCTAAGCCAGTTTACACAGTGGAGACCTTATGAGCATCGTGTACTTGCAAGTGTTGACGGGCAGTTGGTGCCCATACCCATTAATCAAAACACTATAAATAATTTGTATGGATTGAATCTATCTTCTGATCAGGTTGAAGCATATTATAACTCAAAAGCCGAAAAGATAAGTCCGGTGCGTACATCTGAAGATGTTGTTGTAAGTAAAGTGGGGCGTGAGCTGTATGAAAAATTTTTCAGAGGTTATACAAAAAAGCAATGGAATCTCGATCCTTGTGAATTAGATGCATCAGTTACGGCACGTGTGCCTGCACGCACCAACAGAGACGACAGATATTTTACAGACATATATCAGGCGATGCCTTTGCACGGCTATACTAAAATGTTTCAAGAAATGTTGTCTCATCCCAACATTAAAATAATGCTCAACACCGATTACAAAGAGGTGATGGATTTTATTCCCTATCAGCACATGATTTATACAGGACCTGTTGACAGCTTCTTCAATTATTGTTTTGGAAAGTTACCTTACCGCTCACTCGAGTTCAAATTCGAAACGGTTGACTCCGAATTTTATCAGTCAACCGGCACTATCAACTATCCCAATGAACATGCTTATACACGCATAACAGAATTCAAATACCTTACCGGTCAAAAACACAACAAAACAACCATTGTGTATGAATATCCGGTAGCAGAAGGTGATCCGTATTATCCCGTGCCGCGTTCCGAAAATGCGGAGATTTATAAAAAATATCAACAACTGGCAACATCAATGACAAATACTTTTTTTGTCGGCCGTCTTGCAACGTACAAATATTACAATATGGATCAGGTGGTGGCGCAAGCATTAACATTGTTCAAGAAACTTGTGCAAACACAAACTGTAAAGCCTCATGTTAGCGGACAGAAAGTTGTTCAGTTATTATCGTAGCGATAGAACTATTTTACAGTTTATTTTTTAGCGGGCTGAAGTAACACAGATCGAACATCCGTTGTGTCACTCACTTTATACGTTTGTTCTTTCTTCGGCAATAAAATCAACGTCGTTCGGTTATGCTGTGTGAATGATGATAAAAAAATAGTGCTTTTTCCCTCACGTTTAACGTCTCGCGTCTCGCATCAAACGACTTAAGTACCCGTCATTTCAAACACTCTCACTTATGCTGTCAACAATTTTGAAAATGAGACTTTTTGACAACGGTTTCTCAAGAAAGTAATCAGGATAATTTTTATCAGGGAGTAAAATTTCTGCTCCTGTAACCAATATTACTTTTATTGAAGGGTTAATTTGTTTTATGTACTGGATAAATTCTATGCCCCTTCCATCGGGCAGTTGATTATCAAGAAACACAGCATCGGGTAATTGTTCTTGTAATTTAATTCTTGCTTCTGTTAAATTATAAGCCGATTTAGTGCAACAATTTTTTTGCTTTAGAATGAGTTCAAGCAATTGACAGGTGGTAGAGTCGTCATCTACTATTAAAATGTTCAGTGGGTGATGCGGGTGTTGGTTTGAAGCTTTCATTCTCCTCGCTTCACTACCTTTTATGATAATACATTATATTGTAAGAAGCGATTAGCGGCAAGATATAATTTTTTATTCATCAAAAAATATGAGCTGGGATTTGTAAAGACTTAAGTCTTGAACTTATCAAGTCTATAGGGATCAATTAAACTAAATTGTTGTAACTCTTTGAGACATTGCCGGAGGTATTTTAAGCTTCTTCTCTTTGAAGAATTTTTCTTGAAGTATCCGGTAAATTTTCTGATGTTCCTTCTCCAAAAACATGCGCTGCTTCCCAGCCAAGAATAGCTGTTTTACGTGTGTTGCCCCAATGATATTCACCAATCACACCTGTTGATTTTATTACCCGGTGACACGGAATTAAATAAGCCACGGGATTGCCTGCAAGCGCAGTGCCCACTGCACGCGATGCATTTGGTATTTTAATGTTTTTTGCAAGCTCACCATACGTGCTTACACCGCCAAGTGGAATGCGAAGCAATGCCTGCCACACTTTTAGTTGAAAAGGTGTTCCTTTAAGATGCAATTTTATTTTTGGCAAGTTGCTCCAATCGTCTGTAAAAACTTTCAATGCATCTTGTTGCAGCAAATCTGTTTTTTGATGAAAGCTTGCGTTTGGGAAAGCTTGCCTTAGATTTTTAAATGCGTCTTCATCATCACTTAGAAAAGCGATATAGCAAATTCCTTTTTGTGTAGAGGCAATGATAATATCACCAAAAGGTGTTTCTGCATAACTGTAGTTGATGTTCAGGTTTTCTCCGCCATTTTTATACTCACCGGGAGTCATGCCTTCAATTGAAACAAACAAATCATGCAACCGGCCCGGGCTCGATAGACCTGTTTCGTAAGTTGCATCTGCAATTGTTGCATTTTGTTTCAAAAGATTTTTTGCATGTTCAACACTTATGTACTGCAAAAATTTTTTTGGGCTTACACCTGCCCATTCCTTAAACATTCTTTGAAAATGGTAAGGACTTAAAAATACACTCTTGGCAACCTCATCTAATTCGGGCTGCTGCTGAAAATTTTCTTTAATGTAGTGTATTGCTTTTTCTATGCGTTCGTAATCTGTTGTCATAACACAAAAGTATTACGGTAATAAACGGTTACAAACCCGATAATTGCTAAAAGTTATTTGCAAAATGGTAGGGTTTTCTACAAAAAGAGAAAGGCTTTCAACCTCTCTTTCAAAAGCTAATTTTTTTTATTTCATCGCTGTACCGGCGGCTGCGCTTGAGGAACAACATTGTTAACTGCCGGAATAGATTTCAAATACGCGAAGATTGCTTTCAATTCATCGTCGCTCATAAATTTATAGGCTTGCCATGGCATGGGTGGCAATAATTGCCGGGTACTATCAAGCCCCTTCCATTTTCCTTCACGGATGCATTTTAGAAATTGAGGTTCTGTCCAATTTCCTAAACCCGATTCATCAGGAGTAAGATTTGCAGCATAAGAAATTCCCCATGGGCCAACCCAACCTGTTAAAGTTTGGGTAGAGGCAATACCTTTTGTTTCTGCTATTTTACGGTCAACGGGTGGCGGCGGCATTTTAGAAGGATGACCGGAAAGCATCAAGCTCATATCGAGTTCGGGACCCTGCGGACCCATTGTTTTTGGTGTATGACAATCATTGCAAGCACAAATTTGTACAAGATGTTCACCCCATTTTACCTGGCTTTTATACCCGCCGTATTGCATTTTTGCAGCGACAGCAGAATCTGAATTTCCACTTGAAGAACTTTCGTCCGATGTTTTTTGAGTGCAAGCAACGAGAATTGAAATTGAAGAAATAAGCAAGCAAGCAGTAATCGTTAATTGGGTTCCCATAAAAAATGTTTTGGTTACGGAAATTAAAAAATTAAGATAAGGTAATAATTCATTTATGGAAGCGTGATAAAAAATATTTTTTCTACTTAATATTTGAATAAAGGATTTAAAAAAATGAAGAGAAAAATCGGCGCATTTTTAAAACTGAATCGTCACTTTTCCCTTTTTATTCCTGCCCGCAGTTATCCATTTAGGACCTTCTTTAATTATCTCAATGGCTTTTGATGCACTTTCATTATTTGAAGATTTCAAAACAGAAAAATTATAAGGGTCGCCGTTTGAATCAATTGAAAATTCCAGTTGCACATCACCCATAATTTGAGCAGCGCTTGTTGTATCAACAGGCTTTTTCAATTTCTTATAAACATAAGCCTGAAACGATTCCCAACCACCTAACGGATATGCGTTGGCAGTATCCGTTTTGACATTCTTATTTTTTGCGCCGTAACCGGTTATCACTACATCGTTCAAAACATTCTTATCTTGTTGAATAGAAATAAAATTTGCTACTGTACTTTTCAATTGAGTTGTCTCAGGCATAAAGCCAACCGAAGAAACTGTTACTTTCAACAAACTATCCGGCGCCTGTAATTTGAAATTACCCTTTGCATCCGTTGTTGTAATTGCCTGATTGTTGTTTACACTGATAGTTGCGTACGGAACAGGTTGATTATTGGTATCGGTAACACGACCTAAAAAATTATTTATTAATGCATTGTTGTTTGAATAGAAATATCGTTTATCGCGTGAGGGTGAAACATTCAATCCGGCAACTCTTCCTGCAAGCTTTACTGAATCATTTACAATTATGTTCGAAGGAGCTTTGTTCAGCATTTCACTTTTGGGTGAAACAGAAGGATTCGCAACTGCATTTTGATTTGCTATTGAAAAAGAATCAAACTCTTTTTGTTTTGTCATAGCTTCTTCGCTTTCCAATTTGTTATCTGGTTTTAACTGAATCGACTTTGCCTGTTCCAAATTTTTATATTCTTTCTTTATTGCAGCCGGTTTTTCAGATTTATTTTGAGCAAGCGTTGAACTTTCTGTATCTGGTTTATTTGATGAGTTTACTGTATCTGTGTTGCCAAATGTTGACGCAGATTGTTCCTTAAGTTCTTTAGCTGAATCTGCATTTACTGCTTTATTTTCTTTTGCATGTGCAAAATCTTGCGCGTTCTCAGTTGAATTATTTGAGTTAATAATAAACCAACTCAACACGCCAACTCCTGCAACAAGAATTATCATTGCGGCAATCTTCCACCAATAAAAACTGTGAGATGGCATCGGTACAACTTTGCTTTCCTCTTTTTGCTGTAGCAACGCAGCGGTAATTTCATTTAGATGTTTATGGCTTTCATCAAAAGAAGCATTACTATAACCCTCAATTGCATCGGCAAGAAGAGGATCTTGCAGAGCAGCCCTTTCCATGTCGTGCATTTCTTTGGCATTCATCTTTCCTTGCAAGTAGCGTTCAATATCTGCAACAGAATAATTAATATGGGTATTGCTGTCAGCCATTTTTTTCCATACAGATTTTTAAATTTCTTCGTCCGTTTTGAATAAGGCTGCGAATTTTATTCCAGTCCATTCCGGTCTGTTCTACAATTTCGTTATAACATTTGTTTTCAAGATAAAATAATTGAATTGCATGTTTTTGTTCTGCAGGCAGGTGTTCTATACATTGTTCCAATTTTTTAAAATCCTGTTCCCTGCTAAGCACGCTATCCAGATGCGAAAAATCTTCCGATTGCATAATGGTTGGCTGAAATTCAATGGTAATCATTTTCTTGTTCTTGCGAAGCTGCATCAGACAATGATTTTTTGCAACTACATATAGCCAGCTTTTAAAATTTTCCACTTCGTGATGCGCCAATTTTTGCAGCAATTCCTCATAGATATTCATCACTGCATCTTTCGCCGCCTCACCATCTTTCAAATATTTCAGGCACACACCATACACCAACTCTGTGTATCGTAAATACAATTGGGCAAGCACATCCTGGCTACCGCTTTGCTTAAACGCAAGCAGCAATTCCTCATCACTTTGCGGTGCTCTTTCTATGTGCTTAACAGGAATCAATGATTATGATGAATATTTGTGTGATTGAATGTCTGATGATGTTTGTGAGCCCGTCTGCATTACTTCTGTGATGCCTATGTTGCGTCGCACTCTTGTACATTTTTATCACTATTCAGCAAAAATCCCGGGTGCAAAACTTAAATGCGACTTACAAACATCCGAACGGTTTACAAATTACATCAAAAAAATTTTTCAAAGACTTATGTAATGTTATTTATTACTGCATCTTTTAGGCGAAGCCAACTGTTTTCTAACAACTAAAATTTTATTGTATGAAATATATACTATCAATGTGCTTTGTGCTTGTAGTTGCTTTCGCCTTTACATATAAAACCGGAAGAACAATTACCGGAAAAGTCACAGATGAAAAAGGACAACCAATAGTTGCAGCAACTGTTGCAGTTAAAGGAGCAAACATTGCAACCGTAACTGATTCTGCAGGAAATTTTATTATAACCATTCCTAATGATAATGCTGTACTTGTAATTAGTTCTGTTGGCTATGTTTCTTCAGAAATTTCAGTTAGTAACAAAGGTCAGGTGAGCGTTACTCTGTTTACAAATCAACTTGCGCTTAATGAAGTTGTGGTTACGGGTTATTCAGTGTCAAAGAAAAAAGCTTTGACTGGAAGTGTTTCTTCACTTGCTAATCAATCTCTGCAAGGAAGAGCAGCGGGAATAGCCATTCGAGACAGCAGAGCAAATACTCTTCTGCAATATAATATTGAAGATGATGGTGGCTTCGATAAAGAAAATATAGACGATTCATGGCGCTATAACAACAACATTAACACCGAAGGTTATGATAAGATAACCGAAAACACTTTCCTCAAAGTAAACGATAATCCGCTCTCCACTTTTTCAATTGATGTAGATGCAGCATCGTACAGCAACATGCGCAGATTTATCAACAGCGGACAATTGCCCCCACCGGGTGCCATTCGCATTGAAGAGTTAATTAACTATTTTACTTATCAATATCCTCAACCGGCAAACGGCGATCCTTTTAGTGTAAACATGGAATTATCAACTTGTCCGTGGAATGAGAAACATGAGCTTGTACTAATCGGTTTGCAGGGAAAGAAAATTCCTATTGATAATTTACCTTCTTCCAATCTTGTGTTTTTGATTGATGTTAGTGGCAGCATGGATGAGCCTGATAAGCTTCCTCTTGTAAAAGAGTCACTGAAATTATTGGTTGACCAACTGCGGGATCAAGATAAGATTGCATTAGTGATATATGCCGGAAATGCAGGACTGGCGCTTTCTTCTACGAGCGGTGCCAATAAAATGAAAATAAAAAATGCAATTGATAATCTTGAAGCAGGCGGTTCAACGGCAGGCGGTGCAGGTATTCAGCTTGCATATAAAATTGCAAAAGAAAATTTTGAAAAGAATGGAAACAACCGTGTAATACTTTGCACCGATGGTGATTTTAATGTGGGATTTAGCAGTGATGATGCATTGGAAAATCTTATTGAAGAAGAAAGAAAAAGTGGTGTTTATTTAACCGTGCTTGGCTTTGGCACAGGGAATTATCAGGATGCAAAAATGCAAAAGCTCGCAGATAAGGGCAACGGTAATCATGCATACATTGATGGTTTAAGTGAGGCGAAAAAAGTTTTGATAAACGAGTTTGGCGGAACACTTTTTACTATTGCAAAAGATGTAAAGCTGCAAATCGAATTCAATCCTGATAAAGTAAAAGCATATCGTCTTATCGGTTACGAGAACAGAATACTTGCAAAAGAAGATTTTAATAACGATAAAAAAGATGCAGGCGAATTAGGTAGTGGTCATACTGTTACTGCCTTATACGAAATAATACCAACCAATATAAGTGATGAAGCACTCGACAGTGTTGATGCTTTGCGTTATCAAAAAATAAAAAAGACAAAGCTCACTAATGTTTATACAAATGAATTACTGAATGTGAAGTTGCGATACAAACAACCAGATCAAAATTCAAGTAAGATGATTCAATTTCCTTTAGTTGATAAACTCGTTTCCTTAACGCAAACATCAAACAACCTGCGCTTTGCAGCAGCGGTTGCAGAATTTGGAATGTTGCTTCGCAATTCGCAATATAAAGGATCAGGCGATTTTAAGCTGGTAGCGCAATTAGCAAAAAATGCAATGGGTAATGATGAAGAAGGTTACAGAAAAGAATTTGTAGAGCTCGTTGAAAATGCAGAAACATTGAAAAACAAAACTGCTAAAAATGACCGATAAATTTTATTTAGTTCTTCAACATTTTTTTATGTTTTTTCGTCACAAAAACTGCGGAGAGCTTCTCCGCAGTTTTATTTTCTAATTGCCGGCGTTTCCTTCCATATGCAATTTGCTTTCATCTTCTACATGATACAAACTCAATGTTATTTTCCATTCATCAATTTCGTATCGTAAACTCAAATCAACAACTACATCTTTAACTGATTTCTCAATAGTCTCCAGTTTAAAAATAATGGTGTTGAATTTTTTGCTTTCATCAGGTTCTGTGTAATCTGCAACCAGTCGTATGCCCATTTGATTGATAATGGCTGTAGTCTTTTTTATTTGATTATAAAACAGATGAAATTTCTTTTTTGCTTCTTCAAAATTTTCGGTTTCGAGCAAAATATTTTTCCAGCTATACACCTGATCGGCTTCGGCGGTGTATTGAACGATGATGCCTTCGGGCATATCTTTCATGTTTACAAGCGATGCGTAATTGACAACCTGCGGAGCTTCTTCAACAACATCTCCTTTAATGTGGTCGAAATAGTTTGGATAATCCTGAATTACTTTTGAAAGTACTGTGCTTATTTCATTGGAGCCTTTGAATGGTAACTGGGCTTTGGTTGAAGCACAAAAGAGTAAGGGGAAGAAAATTAAAAGTCTTCTCACAAGAAATTGGAATTTTTGGTTTGCATCGAATATACAACAAAAAATTTCACATGCATAAAAGACTGAATGTTTATCTTTTAAATGCCGGATGAAATTCCTGTAAAGTTGTACGCAAATAATCTCTGTCGAGATGAGTATAAATTTCAGTTGTGGTAATGCTTTCATGACCAAGCATTTCTTGCACAGCACGCAAGTCTGCGCCGCCTTCAACAAGATGCGTAGCGAATGAATGACGAAAAGTGTGTGGTGAAATATTTTTTGTGATGCCTGCTTTTTTTGCAAGGTCTTTAATAATGTAAAAAATCATGATGCGGCTTAATGATTTTCCATGCTTGTTCAAAAACAAAATATCGCTAAAACCGTTTTGAATAGATTGAAGCACGCGAATATTGTCTTTATAAATTTTGATGTGCTTTATTGCTTCGCTGCCAATAGGCACCAATCTTTCTTTATCGCCTTTGCCAATTACACGAATAAAACCCACATCAAGATACAAGCAACTTATTTTTAAATTCACGACTTCGCTTACACGCAAGCCGCAGCTATACATGATTTCAAGAATCGCTTTGTTACGACCACCGTCTGGTTTACTTAAATCAATTTGTGAAATGATATTCTCAATTTCTTCGAAGCTTAATACATCAGGCAGAGCACGTTTAAGTTTCGGCGCTTCGAGCAATGAGGAAGGGTCAGCCGTTACAATATTTTCAGCTAAACAATATTTATAAAATCCGCGAATGCCGGAGATAATTCTTGCCTGTGATGTTGCTGTAATTTCCAACTCACCAATCCATTTTATAAATTGTTGAAGGTCGTTCAAATCAACATCCGAAGGCTGTTTCAGCTTGCCGCTTGCCTGAAGGTATTGAGTGAGTTTATCTACATCACGCAAATAGGCTTCAACAGAATTATCGCTCAAAGATTTTTCCAGTTGCAGATATGCTTTAAATCCTTTTTTGTATGGCTCCCACATTTCAGTTCCCTTTTTTCAACTTGAAGATAGAGGAGTTAATGAGTTTTATAAATATTTTTATTTTGTGAATCTGCAATGTTATGTTTATAGGGTATGATTGAAATTGCTGAAATAAAATTCGGAACGCAAAAGTGAGTCCACGACTAAGTCGGGATTATAATGACACAACAGGCGATGAATAAAGCGATAAAGCCGACCTCCAAAAAAATCACCAAGAATTCAATCCAAAAAACTATAACTCTTAAACCCGTTATCTTTACAACCAAAATTTTTGTATGCTAAAAGTTGGTGTATTTGGTGTGGGCCATCTCGGAAAATTTCATTTGAATAATTGGAGAGAAATTGAAGGTGCAGAAGTGATTGGCTTTTACGATCCTAACGATGCTACTGCAAAAGAGGTTGAAGAAAAGTATCAGCTAAAACGATTTTCAACGGTAGATAGTTTGCTCGAAAACATAGATGCAGCCGATATTGTAGCGCCAACGAACCATCATTTTGATTTGTGCGAAGCAGCGATTCGCAGAGGCAAACATGTATTTGTTGAAAAACCTTTGGCAAATTCAATTGAAGAAGGAAAACAAATTGTTGAGATGGTGAAGGAGGCAGGTGTGAAGGTTCAGGTGGGACACGTTGAACGTTTTAACCCTGCTTATCTTGCTGTGAAAAATATGGAGCTGCATCCGATGTTTATTGAAGTGCATCGGCTGGCACAATTTAATCCGCGTGGCACAGAAGTAAGTGTGATACTTGATTTGATGATTCATGACATTGACATTATTTTGAGCATTGTAAAAAGTGATGTGCGCAATATTTATGCAAGTGGCGTGGCAGTAATGACAGAGACACCAGATATTGCAAACATTCGTATTGAATTTGATAATGGTTGTGTTGCCAACTTAACAAGCAGCCGCATCAGCATGAAGAAGATGAGGAAGATGCGCCTGTTTCAAAAAGATGGTTATATAGGAATTGATTTTCTTGAAAAGAAAGCTGAAGTAATTAAGTTGCAACAACCGGGCGATGACAACGCCTTTACTTTTGACCTTGAAACCCCTTATGGCAAAAAAACGATTGCTGTAATAAATCCACCTGCGAAACCCGTGAATGCCATAAAAGAAGAATTGAAATCTTTTATTACATCTGTGAAAAACAATACACCTGTTGCGGTTTCTGAAATTGACGGATATCTTGCTATGGAAGTGGCTCACATGATATTGGCGAAGATTAGCAACAGCAGTATTTTGGTGTAATTAACGAATGCGAAATCCCAAGCCGATTCATATTACCGTTTTTATTATCACCGATATTATCGCTTCGATAATCGTCTGGACAATAATTGCATTGCTTCGTAAACATCTTTTAGTTGAAGAGCCTCATACCATTGAATCGCTTTTTATCAGCGGAAGTTTTTTCTTAGTAACAGTTTTGATAGTCTCTGTTTTTTGGCTCGTGCTTTATTCCATTATGGGTTCTTACAATGATTCGGTGTATAAAAAATCACGACTCGCAGAATTAACCACAACAGTCATTGAATCTTTTATTGGCTCAATTATATTATTATTTGTTTTGTTTTTAAATGACAGAGGTGAAAATTATTCTTATCTCTACACTGTTTTTTTCGCGTTATTTTTTTTGCAAACGATAATAACTTTTGTAGGCAGGTATATTATCATAAACATAGCGAAGCATCAACTTGATAAAGGCAAATTTCGTTTTAACACGCTTATTGTTGGCAACAGTCGCAAAGCTTATGATGCATTTAAAGAAATAGAAATCAATCATGCTGCAGCGGGTTACAATATTGTCGGTTTTATTGCGCCGGAAAGATCACAAAAAAACGGTCTTGCAAAATGGATTGATTATTTGGGAAACATAGACACCATGGAAAAAATAATTTCGGATAAAAATATAGAGCGTGTCATTATCGCTTTAGAAAAAAGTGAAACGGAATTAAAGGAAAGCATCATAAGCCGGCTTAGTGAAAGAGATGTTGAAGTAAAAATGGTTCCCGAAACTTACGAAATCTTAGCAGGGTCCGTACATACACAAAACATACCGGCGCCTGTTTTGATTGATATAGATACGGGTCTTATGCCTGCATGGCAACAAAACGTAAAACGTTTGCTCGATGTATTCTTCGCGTTTATCAGTTTAATTATGCTTAGTCCTGTACTTATTTTTATCGCTGTTAAAACAAAGCTTTCTTCAGAAGGACCAATTGTCTTTTCACAACAAAGAATGGGTTACAAAGGCAAGCCGTTTATGATTCATAAATTTCGCTCCATGTATGTTGATGCAGAAAAACAGGGACCTGCACTTTCTTCAAAAAACGATCCCCGCATCACACCTTGGGGCAGAACAATGCGAAAGTGGAGGCTTGATGAACTGCCGCAGCTTTGGAACATATTAACCGGTGAAATGAGTTTTGTTGGTCCCCGCCCTGAAAGAAAATTTTATATAGATCGGTTGAATCAACGCACACCTTATTTCCGGTATCTGTTGAAAGTGAAGCCCGGTCTTACTTCATGGGGTATGGTGCAGTTTGGTTATGCGGAAACAATAGATGAAATGATAGAGCGAATGAAATATGATCTTGTCTATATTGAAAATGTTTCGCTGCTGCTCGATTTAAAGATTATGGTTTATACGTTGCGAATTATTTTTTCAGGAAAAGGGAAGTAGAATTGTGCTAATGTGCAGATTAGCTAATGTGCACATTAAATTGCAAATTTGCTGTAAGCCGAAAAATAATTTGTCATCAATCACCAATAACACTACGCTTTTATGCCCCAATTTTTCATTCATTCCAACATTGCCAAAGCCAAAACAATTGATACTACTTATTACTTGAGTAAAGATTGTTATGAAGCTTCAAAAGAAAAAATATTTGCGCCTTCATGGCAATTTATTGGCGATAGTGACAGAGTAAAAGACGCAGGCACTGTTTATCCGTTTACACTGCTGGAAAATTATTTAAATGAGCCTTTGGTTTTGTCGCGTGATAAACAAGGTCAGTTGCATTGCATGAGCAACGTGTGTACGCACCGTGGTAACCTTGTGGTGTCTGAACCCTGCAAGCTTAATCAGTTGCGATGCAAATATCATGGTCGTTTGTTTGCGCTTGATGGAAAGTTTATTTCAATGCCGGAGTTTAAAGAAGTGGAAGATTTTCCCACCGGCGAAGATAATTTGCACAATCTTCCTGTTTTTGAATGGGGTAAATTGTTGTTTACTTCTTTGAGCCCTTCTCAGCATCGTCTCTCGGAGAAGACGATGCGTCCCGAGGATTTATTTGGTGAAATGATGAAACGCATAGAATGGTTTCCTGTTGATAAACTTCAACTGCGGCCACATCTTTCAAAAGATTATTTTGTAAATGCAAACTGGGCGCTCTATTGCGAAAATTATCTTGAAGGTTTTCATATTCCTTTTGTGCACGCAGGTTTAAATCAGGTACTCGATTTTGGCGAATACACTACCGAAATATTTCGCTACAGCAATTTGCAATTGGGCATTGGCAAAAAAGGCGATATGTGTTTTGATTTGCCTGCTTCGTCGCCTGATTTTGGTAAAGAAGTAGCGGCATATTATTTCTGGGTATTTCCCAACATGATGTTTAATTTTTATCCATGGGGTTTGTCGCTCAATATGGTGCAACCCATAGATGTAAGCAAAACAAAAATTTCGTTTCTTACTTATGTTTCTGATGAATCAAAGCTCGATAAGGGCGCGGGCAGCGGTCTCGACACTGTTGAACTGGAAGATGAAGAAGTTGTAGAAAATGTGCAAAAAGGAATTCGCTCACGCTTTTATAAATATGGAAGATATTCTGTAAAACGCGAACAAGGCACACATCATTTTCATTCGTTAATAGCAGAATTTATGAAGTGATTGGGAATGAGTTTTATTAGTCCGACTGATTGCTATTATTAAACTTCTGTTCCCGTACGTACAGGACTCCGGTGCGTTCTTATCACTATTGAACAATTTTATCACCATCGCATTAATACTTATAGGCGAAGTAACTCCATTCTCGTTCTTGTGTGGATTATTTCTGTTTTTGCATCTACATAATAAACTACTCTTATGGCAGAAGCGGAACAGCAGGAACGCCGCAAGAAACAAGGTGTTCGCCGCAGCAAAAAATTATCTACAAAAGTTGATCTTACTCCAATGGTTGATCTGGGATTTTTACTGATTACATTCTTTGTATTCACAACTACCATCAGTGATCCTAAAGTGATGAAGCTCGCACTTCCACAAGATTCACCTGATTCTACAAGTACTCCGGCAAGTAAAACGATTAGTTTATTGCTTGCCGATTCAAACAAAATTTATTACTACAATGGCGACAGTATTAACAATATGCACGAAATAAATTATTCGCCGGAAGGATTGCGCTCTGTTTTGTTGTGGAAGAGAGCCGCAGTAAGAAAAATTTTTGGCGATGCATTAGAAACTGTCGTGCTTATTAAACCAACCGATAGCTCTACTTATGGAAACATGATAGATGTGTTTGATGAAATGCGCATCAACGACATTACACGTTATGTATTAATGGATGCGAATAAATATGAAATGGCAATCATTCAAGCTAAATAATTTTTATGGATGCCCGGAACAATATTTCTAAATTCATGTATTCGTGCGATTCGTGAAATAAATTTTTTCATGATTAAATTCTCAAAGCGTTTAATTTTATTCGCTTAATTTGTTGAACCATGAAAAATATAAAAGCGATTCTTGTCTTCCCATTCTTTTTTATTCTTACAAATTTTAGTAATGCACAAAACGGCTGGACAAATTTATTTGATGGTAAAACTTTAAACGGCTGGAAAAAACTTGGCGGCACAGCCGAATATAAAGTAGATAACGGAATGATTGTCGGTTCCACCATTGTTAATTCTCCCAACACATTTCTCTGTAGCGAAAAACAATTCGGTGATTTTATTCTTGAGCTTGAGGTAAAGATTGATGACACAACTTCAAACAGCGGTGTACAATTACGAAGCCACTTCGACAATAGCAAAAGTCGTGTATATGGCTACCAGTGCGAGTTTGATCCCTCTGCAAGGAGATGGAGCGGTGGTTTATACGATGAAGGAAGAAGGGATTGGTTATATCCAATGAGCCTTCATGCAGATGCACAAAAAGCTTTTAAAGTAGGGGAGTTTAATAAAGTGCATGTTGAATGTATCGGTCATGAAATAAAAACGTGGATAAACGATGTTGCTTGTGCTTATGTGATAGATACTTTTGATAACAGCGGGTTTATCGGTTTACAAGTTCATAGCATTGGTGGCAATGAAAAGCTTGCCGGAGAAAAAATTTATTTTAAAAACATTCGCATTCAAACAGAAAATTTAAAACCAACAGATTTTCCCAAAGGTGTTTATGTGTTGAATAATATTCCAAACTATTTATGCGATTACGAAAAGAAGGATGGATGGAAATTATTATTCGATGGTGCAAGTAACAAGGGATGGATAGGTGCTTATAAAACCGGATTTCCCGAAAAAGGTTGGGAAATAAAAAACGGAACGCTCACCGTTCTATCTTCAGAAGGTAAGGAAGGCGGGAATGGCGGCGATATTGTAACAACAGATGAATATAGCACATTTGATCTTTCATTCGAATTTAAATTAACACCCGGCGCTAACAGCGGCGTAAAATATTTTGTGACGCTAACGGAACACAATGAAGGTTCTGCCATAGGTCTCGAATATCAAGTGCTCGATGATTCAGTTCACCCCGATGCAAAGCTTGGTCGCAACGGCAACAGAACGCTTGCTTCTTTATATGATCTTATTTCTGCAAAAAAGCAATCACGTTTTATTCATCCCATTGGTCAGTGGAATATCGGTCGTATTGTTGTTTATCCCAACAACCATGTAGAACATTATCTCAACGGCATAAAAGTACTGGAGTATGAAAGAGGCTCAAAAGAATTTCGTGATTTAGTTGCCATCAGTAAATATGTTATCTGGAAAAATTTTGGAGAAGCACCCAAAGGGCATATTCTTTTGCAGGATCATGGAAATGAAGTGAGCTTTAAAAGTATAAAAATTAAAACCCTCTAAATCCTCCTAAAGGGAGAATTGTTAGCCACTCTTGTTTTAACCTCTTTATTGATCTAACAGTATCATAATCTAAAATCCAAAATTATAATTACATATTAATGCTTAGCGTTGCTGAAAAATTACTAATGATGAATATCACCTATTGAAAGCCAAATAAAGGATTCAAAGCTGGTATCCCCTCCTTGGAGGGGCAGGGGTGGGTTGCTCAAAAAAGAACAAAGCGTTGAAGAGTGCGACGCAACAGGTGATGCTATAAAAAACTAAAGTTGGGCTCATAAAAACATCAAACTTAATCATACACACTTTCAATACTGTATCGGATGTCTGTAATCCCCCGATGGATGTCGTAATGTTTTCTTCAATGGTATTTGCATGCCATTGGTTGATTGCAGCCAGCTCCATAGCTCATCCGCGAGCTGTTTTACTGTATCCTGGTATTCCGGCCTTGCAATAAGATTGGTTGTTTCATCAGGATCGTTTTGAATATCGTATAACTCATTCGTGTCCCATATTCCCTGATAATGCATATACTTAAAGCGATCGGTGCGAATGCCAAACACTGTTGGTGTCATCGGAAAATCGTACTCCCAATAATACTCATAAAATATTTTGTTACGCCATTGAGGGGTATCGCCTTTCAAAAGCTGAACAATTGATTGGCCCGGCATATACTCCGGTTTTTGAAAGCCGGCACAATCGAGTATCGTTGGTGCAACATCAATATTCTGCACCATTTTGGTAATAGTTTTGTCGCCTTTAAACAATTGCGGACACCAAACAAGAAAAGGCACCTTCACCGATTCTTCATAAAAATGACGTTTATCAATCAATCCATGCTCGCCCCAACTAAAGCCATTATCGCCCATGTAAATGATCATCGTGTTTTTATCGAGCCCTTCTTTTTGCAGATAATTTAAAACAGCACCAATACTCTCATCAACCGCCATCAAAGTTTCGCAATAGCGCTGCACCATTTCATTAATGTCGTAATGCCCGTGATACATGTAATCAACACCATGCCAGCTATAACGCTGCTGTTTCACCCACTCGGGCCAGTTAAGTTTTTTGTAATCATCAGCAACCGTTTGATAATATGTAGAAGGTAACGGATATTTTTTATTCGCGTATATTCCTCTGTGTCGTTGCGCCGGATAAAATTCCGAATGCACGGCTTTGTGCGATAAATACAAAAAGAAAGGTTTGTTGTTATTTCTGTTGCTCAACCATGCAATCGCATCTTTCGTGAGCAAATCGGTGATATATGTTGAGTCGCTGTAACTCACATGCCTGCCATTGATGTTGAGTGTTGGATTATAATAAACACCTTGCCCTTTGAAACTTTCCCAGTAATCAAAACCGAGTCGTGGATGATCATCTTCTTCGCCCATGTGCCACTTACCAAAAAACGCCGTTTGATAACCCGCTTGCCGCAAATACTGCGGAAAATAAATTAGGTTCGATGGTTCGGAGGCACTGTTATCAACGATGGTATGTACATGAGAATATTGTCCGGTTAAAATCGAAGCACGGCTTGGCGAACAAAGCGATGTTGTTACAAAAGCATTTTTAAACCATGCACCTTCTTTTGCAAGCCTGTCCATATTTGGTGTTTGCAGCCATGGAATTTTTCCAGTGAAACCCATGAAGTCATAACGGTGATCGTCAGTAAGAATAAAAATTACATTGAGTGGTTTTTTATTTTCTATGCGCTTTAACTGAAGAACAGATTTATTTTGCGCAAAGCAATAATGATTATAAAGCAATGATGATATAAGAAAAATGAGTCGAAGATTTTGTTTCATGATAGATAGCAACTTTTTTTGAGAACAATTTTTATGGTACCATCGGCAGTATGCGTAGCATCTTTGTTGCGTCGCATTCCGTTCGTCTGCAGTGCATGAATGATGCAACAAGGCATAAAAATAAAATAGTTAATGCAATAAGATTAAAGAATCAATTTCTGTTGATGAATGAAATGAATTCATATCAGCTAACAAAAATCTTTTCTTTCTTAACTTGCCACACAATTTATGATAACAACAGAAGCTTTATATCAAATCTATCTTCATCATCCATCTGTTCAAACAGATACGCGAAAACTAAAAGCAGGCGATATATTCTTTGCACTCAAAGGCCCCAACTTTAACGGAAATGAGTTTGCAGCAAAAGCGCTTGAAGCAGGTGCAGCTTATGCAGTTGTTGATGAAGACTTGCCTGTGAAAGATCAGCGCATCATCAAAACAAACAATGTACTCGCAACTTTGCAGGAGCTTGCAAAACATCATCGTGAACAATTTCACAATACTCCTTTTATTGCCATCACAGGCAGCAACGGTAAAACAACAACAAAAGAACTGGTGCATGCTGTTTTATCTTCTCACTATAAAACTTACACCACAGAAGGCAATCTCAACAATCATATCGGTGTGCCTGTTACTTTGTTGCGTGTAAAAAAAGATGCAGAGATGGCGGTAATTGAAATGGGTGCAAACCATCAAAAAGAAATTGAAAGTTATTGTGTGTATGCACAACCAACGCATGGTATTATTACAAACTGTGGCAAAGCGCATCTTGAAGGTTTTGGTGGTGCTGAAGGTGTAAGAAAAGGTAAAGGTGAATTGTACGATTATATGCGGGCACACAACGGTACCATCTTCGCTTATGATGATTACGATTATTTGCACGACATGAGCAAAGGCATTACAAACATTATTTGGTATGGAACATCAAAAGGAACAGTCACAGGAAATGTTTCAAAGAGCGAACCTTTTCTTGAAGTAGCAATAACAAACGGCGCAACTTTCAATTCTATACAAACACAATTAGTCGGTGATTATAATTTGCCCAATGTATTGTGTGCAATTGCCGTTGGAAAATATTTCGGTGTGCCCGATATTAAAATAAAATTTGCAGTTGAACATTATGTTCCATCCAATAGTCGCTCTCAATTAATCCAAACAGGCTCCAATAAAATAATTCTTGATGCTTACAACGCCAACCCCACAAGCATGAAAGCAGCTATAGAAAATTTTTCAAAAATCCTTGCTCCCAAAAAAGTGCTGATGCTCGGAGGCATGATGGAACTTGGTGAAGAAAGCGTAGCAGAACATGAGAACATTGTTAATTTAATCAGCAAATACAAATGGAGCGATGTGGTACTCGTTGGCGGAGACTTCAACAAGTTTGAACATGGGTATACCTATCTTGAAAATTCAAAAGAAGCAAACGATTGGTTTCATCAACAGGATTTCGAAAGAACGTATATTCTTATAAAAGGTTCACGCAGTATGCAAATGGAGAAGGTCTTGGAATAAACTTATTTCTAAGGTGGAAGGGTGTAGGGCATAAGGTAGAAGGTTTAGAGCGAAGACTTTTATCATTCACCCACTATCTTATACCTTACACCTTAAACCTCCTTCTTACGGTACAATCTTTGAGGCGCTATAACATTGTACAATTCAAAACTTATTGTTATGGAAACAACACAAAAAGAAACTTTTCGCGATGTAATAAATGGTGAAAAACCTGTACTGATAGACTTTACAGCGGAGTGGTGCGGACCATGCAAAATGATGAAGCCGATACTGCAAGAGTTACATGATAAGATGGGTGATTCCGTCCGCATTTTAAAGCTCGATGTTGACAGAAACCGTGAAGTTGCTAATGCATTTGAAATAAGTGGTGTTCCTACGCTCATACTTTTTAAAAAAGGAAAAATGGTATGGCGGCAAAGTGGTGTAGTACAAACAAAACAATTACAGCAGGTAATACAGCCGCATTTGTGAAATAAAATTCTTGTCATGCATAATCTACCTGTTATTGTATTGAACATTGAAAATTAATGCTTGGTTAATATTTCCTTCTGCATTCAATATTCCTTGTGTTCCTTGTTCAATATTCAATGTACCTTGCCCTCGAAAACAAAAGTTATGAGTGAAGAAAAAAACAGGCCTTCCTATTTGCTAAGTGTGTTGCGCAATAGGTGCCCGCGATGCAGGGAAGGTCATATATTTCAATCAAAAAACCCTTACGCATTCAAACATAACCGCTTTATGAAAATGCATGAGCGATGTCCTGTGTGTGGACAAATTACTGATATTGAAGTAGGTTTTTATTATGGAACCGGTTTTGTAAGTTATGGTATCACTGTTTTGTTTTCGGTGGCAACATTTGTTGTATGGTGGCTCATCTTCGGATTCTCAATAAATGACAACAGCGTCTTTTGGTGGTTGGGTGTTAATGCGGTATTATTAATTGCGTTGCAACCTGCGTTCATGCGCTTTTCCCGAACGTTGTGGCTAAGCTGGTTTGTAAAATATGACCCCGATTGGGAACATCACGAGGCAACCGATCCCGAACGTATTGTGAAAGAGCAAATGGGTAATTGGTAATTTTTTTGGTGACGGACTTTGGTTTTTCATGGCATCGTCTGTTGTGTCACTCACTTGTACGTTCTGAAGTTTGATGACCAATTTGCCCAACCAACTTTTTCTTTCCTAACAAATACCCACTGCAATTTTTGGGTACATAAATTTTAACATCTCTCTTTCCAATATCATCTTTGCCACATGGCATAAAATTTTTGTTCAAAAAAAAACTTGTATTTAGAAATTGTATGTTATGAAAGACAAAAAACAAAAAAGAGAAAAAACAAACACAACAAGACCGTCACCTGCAAACACCGGGTGAAGCAAACGCGATAAGCATATCAGTTTGTCGCCACATGTATTGGAGATAAAGTGATTGCGACGCAAGGGACGATGCTATAAAAATTAAAGCCGGTATCCTAAAAATCATTCTAATCATTGAGTTCATTAGTGTAGCGATGCAATAAAAAATAAAAGTTGGGCTTATAAAAATTTTTGCCGTCACTCACTTCACTATCACTACACAACACCAGGCATTACATAACTTTTTACGTCATCTGCAGTTATCACTTTTCCTGAAAGAATAACGAGTCGTTCCACCACATTGCGCAACTCACGTATGTTGCCTGTCCAATTATGACTTTGTAATGCTTCCATCGCTTTCTTATCTAGGGTTTTTTTTGCCTGACCATAATCTTCGGCAATATCTTCAAGAAATCTGTTTACCAGTAAGGGAATATCGTCGCTCCGTTCGTTGAGAGAAGGAACATGAATAACAATAACGCTGATACGATGATACAAATCGAGACGAAAATTTTTTTGCTCTGTCTCTTTTAAAAGGTCTTTATTGGTAGCGGCAATAACGCGAACATCCACGGCAATTTCTTTATCGGCGCCAACTCTTGTTATCTTGCCTTCCTGCAATGCACGCAACACCTTTGCCTGCGCATTCGCACTCATATCTCCAATCTCATCCAAAAAAAGAGTGCCGCCGTTTGCCTGCTCAAATTTTCCTATGCGCTGTTTTATTGCAGAAGTAAATGAGCCTTTTTCATGACCAAACAATTCGCTTTCTATTAACTCGCTTGGAATAGCTGCGCAATTCACTTCCACGAGAGGACCGCTTGCACGATTGCTTTTTTCATGAATCCATTTTGCAACAAGCTCTTTACCTACACCGTTCTCGCCGGTTACTAATACACGTGCATCGGTGGGGGCAACTTTTTCAATCGTTTCTTTTATGCGTTTAATCGGCTCACTTTCACCAATCATTTCCTGAATGCGGTTTACCTTGCGCTTCAGCACACGTGTTTCTTTAGCAAGCCGCGTTTTATCAACCGCATTGCGAATGGTGATAAGCAAACGATTTAAATCGGGTGGTTTTGCAACGTAATCGTATGCACCTTTTTTCACAGCATCAACGGCAGTTTCAATGGTTCCATGTCCGCTAATCATAATCACGGGTATATCAGGATTTTTTTCGGAAGCCTTTGTTAGAAATTCAAGCCCGTCAATTTTCGGCATTTTAATATCACATAAAACCACATCATAATTTTTTTCACTAAACAACTTCCAACCCTCTTCGCCGTCCGCAGCTTCTTCTACTTTAAAGCCTTCATAACTTAAAATTTCAGATAAGGTTTTGCGTATCGCCCTTTCATCGTCCACAATTAAAATGTTATTCGCCATATTCAAAAAAAAGTTTAGCCCGCTAAGATAGGGAGATGTATGATTTGAATGATTAAAATGATTTGATGTGATTTTTATGAACCTGGCAATTGAATATAAATGATACGTACGTTGCGTCGCACTCTTCAGCGCTTTGTTCTCTACGGAACACTCTTCGACAGGAACATTCGGATAAAAAGAAACTAAAACACAAATCTCACTCCTCCATAATAATTTCTTTTAGGAGCAGGATTGAAATATCTTGTTCCTAAAGCGTTAATATCATTGCCTAAACTGTATAGTTCATTGAACAAGTTATCAACGCCTGCAAAAACATTTAAGCTGCATTTGCTGAAAATAAATTCTCTACCCAGCTTCATCTGGAGAAGATGATAACGTTTTGCATAAACTGAATTTGCATCGTTTAAAGGAATAGATGAAGTATAATTGAAAGTGATATTTAAATAATAACTGTGCTTTGTTTGTATATCTGCACCGCTTACGTTAATTACTCGCGGTACACCGGTTAATTTATTCCCCGAATAATTTGAAGCATCAACAATATATTCATTAAACCGGTAAGGCTGATATGCAAAGCTGTTCCATACATTCAATGCTGTAACAACATTTTTTGCATTATTTATGATGCGTGCATTCAGCCAAACTTCAACGCCTTTTTGAACAGTGCCGCCGGAGTTTACATAATAATCTGCACCCGAAGAGTCGGTTCTAAGAACAATAGCTTGCCTTAATTCAAAATAATAAAATGATGCATTATACTCAAGCTTGTTATTAATAACACTGCCTTTAAATCCCGCTTCATAATTCCAGCCATATTCGGGCTGCAATCCTCTTTCAATAATTCCTGTTGATGGACGTACTTCTGCCAGTGTGGGCGGAGAAAATCCTTTTGCCGCCGATGCATATAGTGAAAAATTATTTGTTAATGCATAAGACACTGCAAAACGCGGACTTACTGTTGGTCCTGTTTTTTTTATAAAGGGATAAATATCTACCGAATCAGTAAGTCTGTTATACCAATAACGCAAAACATTTCTGCTAAGTCCTGCCTGCAATAACAACTTTGATGCAATAGTTGCATTCAACTGCGTAAATAAAAAATGTTGCGTAGTATGCACTTTGTCCTTATACTGCACATTACCAGGAATTCCTTTATCGTTATCGAAAACGTTTATGCGTGAATCATTGTACTGAACCTCAACCCCAACATTTGCCTTAAGTTTAAAATTTGTTTGTTGAATAGTATAACTAACATCTGTTCTGCCACTGTAGTTCCATTCTTTTCGTTTTTCAAAATTGGTGATGAAAGGATTTTTAAAATCGGTATGATTGATAACAAAAGAAGTTGTGTTGCCGAAATTTTTTGAGAATGATGAATGCAAAGTTGTTCCCGCAAAAAATGTTTTGTTATATACACCTGTATGCTGCTCAACCGATCCGGGTAAAGTTGAGGTTGGTTGTCTCGCTAAAGTTGGTACCGAATCCATTTGTTGCTCAGTAATACCGCCGGGTGTTTCGTAGTGAAGATTGGAATAAAAAGCAAGAAATGAAAGAGATTCTTTTGAACTCATATTCCATTTGCTGTTCCATTGCACAACATCTCTTCGCAGTGCAGACTGTTGCCTGTAACCATCACTTTGCAAATGACCTTGCTGAAGATTGCTTACAAATTTTTTGTCGCCATATTTCCATGCAGCTTGTTCATTAAACATTCCGAACGAACCGCCGGTCACGCCAATATTGAAAGTATTTTTTTTAAGAGGTATATTATTATCGCTGTGCAGTATTAATGTGCCTTGTGTATTTGCTCCATAAAAACTTGCCGAAGGTCCTTTCAATATTTCGGCGTTGTTTACCATATTTACATCAATTAATTGTAAGTAGGTGTTGCCGGTTGCATCGGTGAAAGGAATATCATCCCAATAAATTTTCACGTTGCGCACACCAAAAGGAGAACGCAATAAACTTCCGCGAATGGAGAAACGGTAACTTCCCGGTGAACGTTCTTCCATTCTTACACCTGCCACTGTATTCATTACGGGAACAAGTGAATTACGATCATAACGCTGTAAATTATTTTTCGTAATTATTGCTATTGACGCAGGAACATCTTTCCACTTTGCCGCCGATGCAAATGCTGTAACGGTTACATTATCTAAGGTGGTAGTGTCTGTTATTGCATGAAGAGTATCTTGAGCAAAAGAAAAACTTAAAGTGAATATGAAATAAGTGATTATAACAAGTTTCAGCAAAATGTTGAAGTGCTTGTTGCAGATGAACGGAATGCGACGCAACAAAAGCATAATAGTAGTAATCAGTTTGGTTCAAAAATAAAAAACCCAATGCACAAGTTGAAAATCACATTGGGTGTTTAAATATGTTTCTCCTGTAGGAGTTTACTTCTTCATGTACATTACTTCTTTCACCAGCTTAACGGTACGCGGTACATCAGGCAGATAAGCGGCAACAAGGTTAGGTGCATAATGCATGGGCGCATCGGCGCTGGTGATGCGGCGAATGGGTGCATCGAGATAATCGAACCCTTCTTTTTGAATACGGTACGCAATCTCTGATGATACGGAACACATGGGCCACTGCTCCTCAATAATCACAAGGCGATTTGTTTTTTTCACGCTCTCCAAAATCGTTTGCCAATCAAGAGGACGAATGGTGCGCAAATCAATCACTTCGGCGCTCACACCTTCCTTTTCTAACTCGGTAGCAGCACCCATTGCAACTTTCATCATCTTGTTGAAAGAAACAATAGTTACATCGTTGCCCTGCTTTTTTACATCAGCCTTGCCAAGAGGAATGTAATATTCTTCTTCGGGAATTTCGCTCTTATCGCCGTACATTACTTCGCTTTCCATAAAAATCACCGGGTCTTCTTCGTAACGAATGGATTGTTTAAGCAAACCTTTTGCATCATAACCGTTGGAAGGAGAAACAACTTTTACGCCCGGAATATTTGCATACATATTTTCAAATGCGGTGGAGTGTTGTGCACCTAATTGACCGGCGCTTCCGTTGGGTCCGCGAAACACAATAGGGCAGCCAATTTGACCACCACTCATCGCCAGCATTTTTGATGCAGTATTTAAAATTTGATCGAGAGCAAGCACAGCAAAATTCCATGTCATAAACTCAACGATGGGGCGCAATCCATTTTGTGCAGCACCAACACCAATGCCTGCAAAACCAAGTTCGGAAATAGGCGTGTCAATTATACGGCGTGGACCAAACTCTGCAAGCATTCCCTGGCTCACTTTATAAGCGCCATTGTATTCGGCGACTTCTTCACCCATTAAAAAAACGCGGTCGTCTCTTCTCATTTCTTCATTCAGGGCTTCGCGTAAAGCCTCACGAAAAGCAATTTGTCGCATAATCTAAAATATTCGCTTTTTAAAAAGCACCGCAAAAATAGAAGATTATGGTTTACAAATTGAAACTGATTTTTTGTCTGCATTGTAAAAATAAAACCCTCAAATAATGAGGGCTTTTATAAACATTGAGGGTTAAGCAAAGTATTTAGAATACGTTGTATCCAAAACTTATATAGTATAATCCACCAACATAAGGATTGCCGAATGCGTTTCTGTAATAATTGTTGAACAAATTGTTTGCGCCAAGTTTTACCAGGTTATTTGTTTTGCCAATTTTATAACTTATTGCCGCATCAACCGTACCGAAAGAAGGCACTTCGCCTGCACCAAATGTTCCTTCCCAGTTTATTTTATCCTGCCATTTATAAATTACATTAAAGCCGAAACCCTTGTAGGCATTGGGGTTTGCCAATCCAATATTGAAGCGGTATTTTGGTGTATTGAAAAATGTTACCAACCTTTCCGGTACATCTTTCAACTGGTCGCTATATACATTTGCAGTAAGCATATAGCCTCTTTGCATTTGGTATTCTCCACTAATTGCCCATCCGTGTGCTTTAACAGGAGTAGGACTGTTTTTTACAAAAGAATAATTGGTAGACGTAAAAGGACTTAATAATTGCTGATATGTTGAAGCTAAATCCCACGCTTCAGCTCCTGCAACTGCTTCCCTGCCAATAAACTTTTTATATTTACTAAAGTAATAGTAAGCGTCTATTAATAATTTCCTGCCAAGAATACCTCTGTAGCCAATTTCAAAAGACTCCATTGTTTCAGGAACAGCCTTTTTAAATTCAGCAGGCTTTAGTAATGCGGGATTTGGAACTCCATAAACTGCAAAGGAGTCTCTGTAAGTAACAACACTCTCGGCAGTAAAAACAGGGTTGACAGTGGAGAACTTATAGTAATCATTAAACCCTTGTAAGCAGCCAATTAAAATGCTGCCCGGCGTTCGCAGATTTATCCATTGGTCCTGGTTGTTGGGGAAGCGGTATGCCTGCTGATAAGAGAAGCGTATATTATTATCTTTTGCAACCTTAATAGAAGCAGTAACTCTTGGTGTAAACCGCCCCTTAAAGTTTTCGCTTTTATCATAACGACCCGAAGCAGTTAATGTTAATACATCGTTCAACAATGCTTTTTTTAATTGCAGATAACCACCATATTCGTCGATTTTTATATTTCCTAAGCTGTCAGGATCATCGGCGAAAATAGTTCCATTAGAATTAAGATTATACCATCTGTAGGTTGCCCCAATCAAGACATCAATTACTTTTGTATAATCTGATAAATTCAATTGTCCTTCGAATTGATAGAGACTTGATTTATCTGCAAACTGTGATCCTCCAAGGTTTATAGCCCCTTTACTGATAGGAGTTTTTACAGATTTATTAAAAGCATCATTGAAGTCTTTTGTTCCGGGTAAAAATCTTCCCGCGTCTGCATACGCTCGGGCTGCAGTGTTAGCATTTGAGGCAGGAACACCACTTAAAGCGGCATCCGAGTACACAAACATATATTGCGCAAACCAATCCTGATTAGATTTCCATGCATTATTTATACCGAGTGCAGCAAGTGTGGAAGCATAAGAATCGCCTGAGTTTTCCTGTGTAGTATAAGCACGAAGAAACCAGTTTTTGCTTTTAAATTCAAGTTTATATTGTCCAATCCTGAAATTCTTAAGTGAATAGCGATCAGCACCTGTATATACACTGGTACCATAACCCCAGTTACCCGTTAAAGACACTTGTGTACGACTGGTAATATTGTAATATAATCCACCGGAAAATTTAAGATTCTTTGCATCGTAATTAACAATATCCTTTTCATAATAACCGGTGCGGCTTACAGCGGTACTCCCATAAACATCATCCCGCCCATAAGCTGGTCCAACATAGCCATAATAATAAGGAAGAAAACTCAATAAGGGCTGAGTAGACGGGTCTGCGCCAAGAATTTCTTTCATTTGAGGATAAGTATATCCTTGAGCCAAGTAATAATTCAAAAGATCTGTTGTACCTGGAGGCAACGTAGGAACCGTTGTTGCGACAACGGCTTGGGCAAAACTTTTCATGCCTGCACTTGCTTCATCACCATACACATTTACACCATCATAGTTTGGATCAGTTGCCCGGGTAGTATTTGCACCGGTTTTAACGTGGCTAAGTACATTTGTTCTCAACAAATCACTTGTATCGTCAGCTCGCCAATCGTCTGCCTTTGTATATTCAGCACCAATTTTAAAAGCAAATTTGTCTGATACTTTCTTTCCCCAACGTAAACTCCAATCATAAAAGGGAGAAGCGGAACGGCGATAATCATCTATATGCATTATCCCTTGCTTTATTTGAAAACTTATTCCCTGATATTTAAACGGATCTTTACTACTGATTAACAGTGTACCATTCATACCACCCGAACCGTACAATGCCGAAGATGCGCCAGACAAAAGTTCCATATTATCTACATCTAATTCTGTAAGACCTATCACATTGCTTAATGAAAAATTTAAAGCGGGCACTGTGTTATCCATCCCATCCACCATCTGGTTAAAGCGAAGATTACCACTGCCATTAAAACCGCGTGTGCTTACAGTTTTAAATGTATAGCTTGAAGTGGTAATATCAACTCCTTTTAAATGACTCAAAGCATCATAATAACTTGCACCGGGTGCATTGCGAATAGCTGTAGAATTTACTCTTTCAATTGTGACAGGAGCTTCCAAAATTCTTCCGGGTATGCGCAAAGCAGCAACTACTATTTCTTGTCCCAGTGCAAATGTTTCTTCCAGTTCAACATTCACTGTTTGTCCCGAATATTCAACCTCCTTCGTTGCAAAACTCACGGAACTTATGACCAGTATAAATGGTGGTTTTTTTGAAGTGGTAAATTTGAAATTTCCCTTATCGTCAGTATAAGCGCCTTCGGAGGCGTCTTTAATTATAACAGAAACTGCAGGAATGAATTCTTGCGTCTTACTATTTTTTACAGTGCCTGTAACTGTTGTGGTACCTTGCGAAAAAGCTGACGAAAAAAAGAAAATAGATATGGCAAGCATGAAGGGAGTTGGTTTATTCATAACAGTTGATTTGGAACAACAAAGTAATATTTGTTATGCGTATTTGGAAATTTTAATCTGCACAAATGTGTATTCTTAAAAGTATTGAAATTATTTCGCATCAACACTTATAAAAGTTTATCCGGTAATTTTGACGTATGAGTAATTTTCAGTTCCCACAGCAAACAGCTTTCTATAAGGGTAAGGTAAGAGATGTTTTTACTGTAAGCGATGAATGGCTTGTAATGATAGCGAGCAATCGTATTTCTGCTTTTGATGTTATTCTTCCGAGACCTATACCATATAAAGGACAAGTATTAAATCAAATAGCTGCATACATGCTCAATGAAACAAAAGATATTTGCAAAAACTGGCTTGTTGATACACCAGCACCCAATGTTGCTGTAGGCAAACGCTGCAAGCCTTTTCGCATTGAAATGGTTGTTCGTGGTAATCTTACAGGTCACGCATGGCGAACATACAGTTCGGGTAAAAGAGAATTATGCGGTGTTGCACTTCCTGATGGAATGAAGGAAAATGATTTTTTTCTCTCACCTATTATAACACCTTCTACAAAAGCAGAGCAAGGACATGATGAAGATATTTCTGTAAAAGAAATTATTGCAAGAAGTTTGGCAACAAAAGATGAATGGGAAATTCTTAGCAACTACACTTTACAACTTTTTGAACGCGGTAAAGAGATTGCAGCTAAAAGAGGTTTGATACTTGTTGATACAAAGTACGAGTTTGGAAAACTTGGTGATGAAATTTATTTGATAGATGAAATACACACACCTGATTCATCACGCTATTTTTATGCAGATGGTTTTGAAGAGCGGCAACAAAAAGGCGAACGTCAAAAACAGTTAAGCAAAGAGTTTGTGCGAGAGTGGCTTATTGCAAACAATTTTATGGGCAAAGAAGGGCAATCCGTTCCCGAAATGAGCGATGAATGGGTGCAAACCATCTCACAACGATATATCGAGCTCTATGAAAAAGTAATCGGTGAAAAATTTGTTCCTCAAGATTTAAGCGATGAAGAAACTTATAATCGTATTATAAAGTCTCTTGAACATTTGAAAGTTATTGGGTGATTTTTTTTTAGACGAGCTATAGTGCAGGTAGCATCGCCGGTTGTGTCACTCACTTGAACATTCGGAATATTGTTCGGCAAATTCCGATCTGGATTAATCATATGCGCAACCTAATAAACCAGTAAACCAGTAAACTAATAAATGATCAACCTAATAAACCAATAAACCAATAAACTAATAAACTAATAAACCAGTAAACTGTAACATCAATGCACAAAATCGTTGTTGTTGGAAGCATTAATACAGACATGGTTGTGCGAACTGCACATATTCCTGCTCCCGGTGAAACAATTCTTGGAAGTTCATTTTTTATAACAGGAGGAGGCAAAGGCGCAAATCAAGCGGTGGCAGTTGCAAAACTGTGCGGTCATGCATACATGATAGGAAAAGTAGGCAATGATGTTTTTGGCAAGCAGGCAATTCTTAATCTTCAATATGAAAAAGTAGATACCAATTTTGTTTATTCAACAGACGAGCAACCTTCTGGTGTTGCATTGATTGCTGTGGCAAACAATGGTGAAAACAGTATTATTGTTGCTCCCGGTGCAAATAGCGCATTGAATAAAGACGATATTTTAGAAGCCGAAGAAATAATTGCACAATGCGATTATGTTTTACTTCAACTAGAAATTCCTATTGAAACTGTTTTTGCAGCAATTGAAATTGGAAAAAAATACAACAGAAAAGTTATCCTTAATCCTGCACCCGCTACTCAACTCGACGATGCTTTATTGCAACAAGTTGATATTATTATTCTCAATCAATCAGAAACATTATTGATGACGGGAATTGAAATAAGCAATATTCAAGATGCTGCATGGGCAGCCACATGGTTTCATGAAAAAGGAATTGCAACAGTAATTATTACACTTGCGGAACAAGGATGCTTTATTTCAGACAAATCTTTTAAAGGAATAGTGCGGGGATATAAAGTGGAAAACGTTGTTGACACGGTTGCAGCGGGTGATACATTTTGCGGCGCTCTTGCTGTTGCACTTTCAGAAGGAATGCATTTAAAAGATGCAGCAAGATTTGCCAACATTGCAGCAGCATTATCTGTAACAAAAAATGGAGCACAAGCATCTATTCCATCAAGAGTGGAAATCAATGCTATATTCACCCAAGTATAAAAATAACAGCATGAAATGTTTTTATTTCTTATTGGCTTTATGTTTTACTATGTTTAGTGCAAATGCACAAAAACCTGTACCAATTATTTTCGACACGGATATAGGTCCCGACTATGATGATGTAGGCGCAATTACTTTATTGCATGCTTTTGCAGACAGCGGAGAAGCAAAAATTCTTGCAACAGTTGCGAGCAATAAATATCCACATGCTGCTGCTGTGCTAAGTGTTTTCAATACTTATTTTAAAAGAGCTGATATTCCTATTGGTGTTCCTAAAGGCAAAGCCGCAGATATGAGTGATGAACAACATTGGAGTGATACATTGATTGCAAAATATCCTCATAAAATAAAATCAAACGGTGAAGCAGAGGATGCTGTAAATGTTTATAGAAAAGTTTTATCACAGCAGCCTGACAAAAGCGTTACAATTGTAACTGTTGGATTCCTCACCAATCTTGCAAATCTTATATCATCAAAGGCAGATAAATTTTCAAATCTTAGCGGTGCTGAATTGATAAAGAAAAAAGTAAAACGCTTGGTAAGTATGGCAGGAAAATTTCCTGAAGGAAAAGAGTTCAATGTTTTTATAGACTCCATCGCATCACAGGAAGTATTTACCAATTGGCCCACAGAAGTTATTTACAGCGGTTGGGAAATAGGTGAAAAAATAAAAACCGGTTTGCCTCTTATTCAGAATAATGGAATACAAAACAGTCCTACAAAAGATGTGTTTAGAATTGCTTTACCAATGGCAGAAGAAGATAAAAACGGAAGAAGCAGTTGGGATGAAACGGCTGTTCTTGTTGCAGTAAAAGGCTATGAACCATGGTACAGTGTAGAAGCAGGCAGTATTATTGTAAATGAAGATGGCAGCAACAGTTGGGATAAAGATGGAACAAACCAATATTATCTTGTTGAGAGATTACCTTACATAAAAGTGCAGCAATTCATCAATCAGTTGATGCAGCATCAGCCGCAACAATAAATGCAAAAGAAATAGATCGCAGACAATCATCATGAACAAAACCTGGCTTATTATTGAAAAAATTATCGGTGTACTTTTAGCTATTTGGGGAGTGATCGCTTTATATGGAGTAACAACAACAGTGGCAGATATGGTGAACTCTGGTTTTGCTGCGGTAAGACACCTTTCTACATTTCAACTCATTTTACAAAATCATTTAAAATTTTTACTTGCAATAGCAAGTCTTTTTGGTGGCGCTTTGCTTTTATTTAACGACAAGCAAGGATGGATGCTATCTGTTATTTCAACTGCGCTGTTTGTTGTGTCATTTGCGCAATCATCACAAGCAAATGCAACTGACAGTTCACAACAGTATCATGAGTTTTTTAAAAGCTATTCTTTAATGTCTTTGCTGTTTTTAATCGTATTAATTTTATTAATTCAAAAACCGTTTCGAAAAAAATATAACGTTACTGCAGAGAACTGGCTTTGGATAATTGGCATAACTGTCGTGTTGATTATTGATAAGTTTTTAGTTTGAACAGTTAGTAAATGTTAATGCCGTACAAGAGTGCGACGCAACAGGCGGTGCTAAGAAAAACTGTTGCCGGGCTCATAAAAAACTTACCTCATTTCACCCGGAATTACATAAACATCCTGCTTATGCCCTGCACGCAAAACACCCATTTGTTTTTTTATTCCAATCACGTCGTGCGAAAATAATTTGTGCATATCGTCAACAGAGCCCACGGGTTTGCCATCGAACTCAACAATAATATCACCAACACGAATTTCATTGTTATACACATTGGCATCGGCAACTTTCTCGAACACATAAACGCCAGTACGCTTTTGTAATTTATTTGCAGCAATCATTCTTTCAGTAAGATTTACCAACTGACCAGCGACGCCAATGTATGCACGGCGCACTTTGCCTTCCATAATAATTTTTCCGGCGATATAGGATGAAAGATTTGATGACACTGCAAAACACAAACCTTGTGCAGAAGGAATCGTTGCAGTGTTAACACCAATCACATGACCTAATGAATCAACAAGCGGGCCGCCCGAGTTACCGGGATTCAGCGCGGCATCTGTTTGAATGATATCATCAATGAGGCGACCATTCTTTGCACGTAACGTTCTGCCAAGAGCGCTTACCACACCCGTTGTTACGGTGTATTGCAAACCTAATGGATTACCAATGGCAATTGCAATTTGCCCCGCTTGCAATTTATCGGAATCTGCAAAGGATAAAGCTTTAAGATTGCTGTCGTAAATTTTTAAAACGGCAATATCAGTAGAAGCATCAGCGCCTATTAACTCTGCTTTCAACGTTCTGCCATCGCTGAATAAAACTGATATTTTATCTGCGTCTTCAATAACATGATGATTGGTTACAACATAACCGTCAGATGAAATAACAAAACCAGAACCCGAACCCGGTGCAACTTGTATTTCACCTTTTCTGTTCCTTGCCTTTTTCTCCACCTGTATATGCGCAACGGAACCGGCAACTTTACTTACAACGCCGGTAATAGTTTTTGAGTAAGCATCTAACAATACTTCGTCGTTATGATAAGTACTGTTTACAAACGAAATAATATTTTCCATACAATCATTTAAAGCAATACAACGAAATTCTTACCAGAATTTTTTTGTGTCAGGATGGCATGGAGTAGTGAGTAGTGAGTGAAGTGGGGAACTACGTGACAACCCAATAAGCAATCAATTGGCAAAGAGCGCCAACTATTAAGCCTGTATATACATCAAGATTGGTGTGATCTGAAACAATAAAACGCGCAGTGCAAACAATACCTGCGAGCATTGTTACAATAGCGATATCAACACCTAAATAAGTTTGATAAAAAAAACAAGTGAGTAAAATAAAAACAAGAGCGTTGCCGACACCAATGGCATGCATGCTTATTTTGAAAAAGTTATTCAACATCATTCCCGGAATAGTTGCAAAGAAAATTCCCATAAAAAAGAAAATCAATACACCCGGTTGATCTGTGAAATTGCGGCTTAAGTACCACATCCACCAATAAAATATCATGGTGATGATGTATGGAATTATACGCTCTTTTTGTGTCTTTAGAAAAATGCTATTGATAAATTTCAATCTCCACAAAAGAAAAACAGAGAATGCAGGGAAAAAAGCCGTCATCCAAAACACACTTACTTTTCTTAGTAACAAACCTTGCGATGTAATGCCTGCAAATTCAAACGGGAAGCGTAATGTTAGCCATAAAAAAATATAAGTGGGAATGAACAAGGGATGAAAAAGGTAAGATACAATCTTAGCAATTATCCGCAGATAGAATGGTTGTGTTGGAAGAGTACTTTCTTGTTGTTGCATAAAAGAATATCGAACAAGGAACAAGGAATTTTGAATGATGAATAAGAAGTTAACTTCTTTTTTTATTTATTACCGTTCCTTTTATTAATGATTTCATGAAATAAAATTCTTTCACCTCGAAATTCGGGATTCCTTTTCATGATTTATTTCAAAGTTCTTTTCTCAATCTCGCCACTGGTATATTTAATTGCTCACGGTACTTTGCTACGGTGCGTCTTGCAATATTGTATCCTTTTTCTTGCAGCAGTTCTGTGAGACGTTCATCGCTTAAGGGTTTTTTCTTGTCTTCACCTTCAATAAGATCACTCAATATCTTTTTTACTTCACGGGTACTTACTTCTTCACCGGTGTCGGTGCTTAATGATTCACTGAAGAAAAATTTCAAGCGGTAAGTTCCGAATTCTGTTTGCACAAATTTGCTGTTTGCTACACGGCTTACGGTGGAGATGTCGAGCCCCGTCATTTCAGCAATATCTTTTAAGATCATTGGCTTAAGATTGGTTTGATCACCGGTAAGAAAAAATTCTTTTTGATAATTCATAATTGCATCCATCGTACTTAATAAAGTATGCTGGCGCTGGCGGATCATATCAATAAACCACTTGGCAGAATCTATTTTTTGTTTAATAAACAATACGGCTTCTTTTTGACGCTTATCTTTTTTAGAACCCTTGTCGTATTCTTTTAGCATGTCGCGGTACCCTTCGCTTATGCGCAAATCCGGTGCATTTCTTGAGTTGAGCGTAAGTTCAAGAATGCCATTGTTGTTTACAATAAAAAAGTCGGGAACGATATAACTCTCGGCTTTGTTTATTTCTCCAACATTTCCTCCGGGCTTGGGATTTAATCGAACGATCGTGCTAATTACGTCCTTCAAATCATCATCGCTTAAATTAAGACCGCGTTGAATTTTTTCGTAGTGCTTTTTTGTAAATTCCTCAAAATATTTATCCAAAACTAAAATAGCTAATGAAACATCTTTACCCTCTACAAGCTGCCGTTGCAATTGCAACAATAAACACTCTTTCAAATCTCTTGCAGCAACACCCGGAGGATCGAATTGCTGAATTTTTTTTATAATCTCTTCTATCTCCGCTTCAGTCGCTTCTACGTTTTGTCTAAAGGCAAGATCGTCTGCAACGGAAGAAATTTCTCTGCGTAAATATCCATCATCATCAATACTTCCGACAATTTGTTCAGCTATTTTGTAACTTTTTTCATCGAGGGATAGCATGCCTAATTGATCGAGCAGCATTTCATGAAAGGTTGTTTCAACTTTATAAGGCAAGGTTTTTTGTTCATCCATTTCTGGATAATTTTCATCCCTGATTTTGTAATCGGCTATTTCATCATCTCCTTCCGACACATATTCGCTTATATCAAGATTGCCATATTCATCCTCATTCCCGTTCATTTCGTAATCTTCTTCATCGGTTAGTTCATCATAACTTTCTGCTTCATTATTTAATTCAAACTCTTCTTCTTCTTTTTCTTCTTCACCAACTTCCAATGCCGGATTTTCTTCAAGTTCCTCTTTAATACGTTCTTCAAGATGAGCAGTAGGTATTTGCAGCAGTTTCATCAATTGGATTTGCTGCGGCGATAATTTTTGTAGAAGTTTTTGCTGTAATGATTGACTTAATGCCATAACCTTAATGTCACAATCTAAACTTTAATAATATTAATGCCAGCGTACAATAATTATGTACGGGTTACGGCAGCCTTTTGCCGGGGCTTTTTGCCGCAATTTCGGTTTTATATTAACACGGCGCAAGTTATGCAACACGGTAAATTTACATACAATTAGGTGTTACAAAACTGTGAAGAAAGATTCTGCTTTATTTTTTTGATACTTATCTCCACCGCTTTAAGAAAAAATGAAACGAACAAAATTTTCTACATATATTGTGGAAAAGACGCTATAAACTTGGCGAAAAATTTTCCTTTAGATTTTTAGAACTGAACCCATGCTCTTTAAGCAATTACGTGTACCCCAAAAAAACTTTCATTTCAAAACAAATAACTGTGAAAACAATTTCAACTTCAACCACTCTTAAAGGAGGACATTGGCTGATACATGAAAGTGCATCGGATGAGGTGTTTATTACCGAAGATTTTTCCGAAGAACAAAAAATGGTATTTGACATGAGCAGCCACTTCATGAAGATGGAAGTGTTTCCGCTGCACGAACGTATTGATGACAATGAACCAGGCTTACTGCCTTCTTTGCTCTTAAAAGCAGGCAACCAAGGTTTATTGGGCATAACAGTTCCTGAAAAATATGGTGGTGTAGAAAAAGATTTTATTACTTCAGCGATTGCTTCAGAATGTATGGGTTGTGCCGGTTCCTTTTCTGCCGCTTTTATTACGCATACCGGTATTGGATCATTACCAATCCTTTATTTCGGAACAGAAGAGCAAAGGCAAAAGTACATTCCCAAGCTTGCATCGGGTGAATGGATAGGAGCATATGGACTAACCGAGCCAAACAGTGGCAGCGATGCGCTTGGTGCAAAAACAACAGCCACACTTAGTGAAGATGAAAAATACTTTATACTCAACGGACAAAAGTGCTGGATAACCAACGGAGGATTTGCAGATGTGTATACTGTTTTTGCGAAAGTCACAGGTAAAAATCTTCCGCAAGGAAAGTCAGGCTTTACTGCGTTTATAGTAGAACGCGGATACGAAGGATTTATTCGCGGCGAGGAAGAAGATAAGATGGGTCTTAAAGGTTCATCAACTGTTCAACTATTTTTTCAGGATTGTAAAGTTCCTGTTGAAAACGTTCTTGGTGAAATTGGAAGAGGTCACATTATTGCCTTTGATATTTTAAACATCGGCCGCTATAAAATGGGAGCTTCAACGGTTGGAATTGCTAAGAGAGCAATCAAACTCTCACTCGATTATGCAATTGCACGGGAGCAATTCAATACATCTATATCAAACTTTGGCGCTATTAAACATAAACTTGCTGAAATGGCAATTGCTGCATGGGTGTGCGAAAGTGCGGTGTACCGTGTTGGCAAATGGATAAGCAATTTTGAAGATGAACTGCGAAACGCCGGAGAAGCTTTCAACGTGGCTTTTTTAAGTGCAGCAGAAGAATTTGCTATTGAATGCGCTATTGTAAAAGTGTTTGGCAGCGAAACATCCGAAGAGGTACCAAATGAAGGCATTCAAATACATGGCGGAAACGGCTTCAGCAATAAATATCTAATAAACAAAATTTATCGTGATAATCGTGTAAACGAAATATTTGAAGGCACTAATGAAATAAACCGTTTGCTTATTGTTGATATGCTTATTAAACGCGCAATGAAAGGCAGGCTCGATTTAATTACTGCAGCTAACTCCGTTGGTAAAGAACTAATGAGTATTCCCGAAATTGATAACGATGATTCATCTTTTGCTCGGGAAAAGAAATACATCGCTGGATTTAAAAAAGCGATATTATTGGTTGCCGGTGCCGCCATTCAAAAATTTGCAAACAACCTGCCTGCGGAACAAGAAGTAATAATGAATATTTCGAACATGATAATAAATACATTTATTGCCGAAAGTGCATTGCTGCGTGTTATGAAGCTTACCGAAATATCTGCCGATGCTGAAGTGCAGACAGATATAATGAGGACATTTCTTTATACCGCTGCCGGCAAAATTAATAGCGCGGCTGTCGAAGCATTAAACAGGATTGCGCAAGACGATGAACTTACTATGATGCTTGCAGGCATTAAACGATTTACAAAAATTGCACCATTCAATTCAATCGCCGCACGTCGCAGAATAGCAGAGAAAATGATTGCAGAAAAAAATTATTGTTTCTGAAATCATTTACAACAAACTGATCATTCTCTTTTTGTTTTTTTTATTAGCCCATCTTTTGTTCTTCGTGGCATCACCTCTTGCGTCGCACTCTTCGACTGCCGAAACTCTGTGCAGCAAGAGTGATGTGCGTGTCTTGCACGGCTTATGATGTGAGCAATGAAAAATTTCCGGTTTATTTATCACCGATAATTCATCTTGACATTTAATGCCGAAAATTTTTTCTCAATTTTAGTTTTATAACACAGGAGAAAATAGTTTTGCGGCAAAATAATTTTCATGCAACTGCAAAACATTTTTATTCATCACGTTTTTTTCTGGCTAAAAAATCCAAACGCCAAAGAAGACCTCGATGCATTAGTAGAGGGTCTTAACAAGCTTTCCAACGTGCAAACAATTCGCCAGTTTCATATTGGCAAACCTGCTGCAACCGATCGCGCCGTAATTGACAGCTCTTACTCTGTTTCATGGTGCCTTATTTTCAATAGTGCAGAAGATCAGGATAGGTATCAGGTTGATCCTATTCATTTAAACTTCGTAAAAGAATGCTCACATCTTTGGAGCAAAGTAGTGGTGTACGATTCAGTGGATTGCAAGTGAAATTGTGCTATAAAATTCTATAGTGAGTAGCGGTTATAATAACGCGAAAAGAGATGTTTAAAAACTGAATTATCTTTTGATTTTATAAAGTTCTTGAACATTACAAAAAACTATAGTCATAAACACCTGGTGTGGCGAACAGTAAGCGTATGAAATTTTGCATCACAGTTTCGTGAAAATAAGACACGCCAAACCTGCTACATACAACAACAACATAAGATTTAGCAATGTATGAACATTACGTTGTGCGTGTTTAAATTCTTTCCAGATAAAAATGCCCCAGATAGCTGCTACAACCGTTGCACCTTGACCTAATCCATAGGAAATTGCGGGGCTCGTTTTGCCCGATGCAATAATATTAAACGACATGCCAATACACCAGATAATGCCGCCAAGAATTCCGATAAAATGATTTTTGAAACTACCGCGAAAATATTTCGAAGGCGCAACAGGCTCGCCAACAAAAGGCTTATACATTAAATAAGTGTTGAAAATAAAATTGCTTACAAAGATGCCAAGCGCAAAAAACACCATCGCCGTGTAAGGACTGATTTTGCCAGCTTCGGGATTATAAAAATCGCTGAACATAGAACGTGCAACAAAACGATAAAACAAACCCATGAGCAAACCACTTACAACAGAAATTATTAAGCCTTTTGTTGAAGTTTTTTGACTTTGCGGCGAAGACCTTTTGTATGCAACCGCATTGATGATGATAGCCGCAGCAATTAATGCAACACCACTAAAAAGCAAAGCAGCACTGCCTTCAGGCTGGCCGATATAATTTACAATAACACCGAGCACAAGTGCAATGCCAATGCCCACCGGAAATGCAACAGCCATACCTGCAATTGCAATGGCAGCAACAAGCAAAATGTTGGCGAGATTGAAAATTGCACCGCCGATAAATGCGGATAACAAATTATCGCGATCTGCTTGTTGTAAATCATCCGCAAAACTTCTTCCTGCATTTCCAAAACTCCCAATGGTTACTGCAAACAACAATGCAAGCAGTAAAATACCAATCGTGTAATCCCAGTAGAACAATTCAAAACGCCATGATGCTCCTGCAAGCTTTTGTGTATTTGCCCATGAGCCCCAGCAAAGCATGGTAATAATACAAAAAATAATAGCGACAGAATAAGTTTCAATGGCAAACATGTTAGTCGGGATGATTTTTAAAATTAAGAGTTATCGCGGGAGTTATTACACAAAAAAACCATCAGTTTTGCAGCATGATGGTTTTGAAAAATCATTTTGTTTGTATTAATAACTTGCACACTCTTTCAATTCTTTTTCGGTATAGGCATAACCATATTGCTTGAGTACATCATCGGGAACACCGTTCCATTTGTTGGGAACATTTCCCATAAAGCCAATGTCCTTTACTCCAATCTGTGAAGAATAAAAACCTGTTGCCGTCAAGTTGCGCATCAAACTAAAGAATGCAACGCCAGGTTCCATGCCCGGTTTTACTTTTCCTTTTTTTATTTTATTTCCCTTTGCATCAGGATATTCAATTTCGGGATATGCAATATCGTTTACCATTTCAATTTGCTGTTGGTTTGTGCAATCTGTAAATGCTTTGCCATAACGGTTGATGCATTGCAAATCGAGCCAACGCAAACCACCACGCATGGGCACTTGATGCTCGGGCATATCTTTTACAATAAAGTCAATAAACTCCGGCACCTTCGCATCGCTTGCGCTACCGCTTATATCATCTTTGGGAATAATGATGTCACCCAATACAGTGATTGTTGCCATTTCAGCATCGGTGAAAAATTTGGGCATTGCTTTCACATTGTCTTCATAAGCTTTTTCTTCAGCCATTCGGTTAATACCTTCCTGCTTTGCTTCCTGTGGAGTAGCAGGCGTGCCCTTTACATCTTTATTATCACTCTTACAGGCATCAACTAAAATACCTGTTGAAATGGTTCCTACAGCAATTGCTTTTATTGATTTACGTCTGTCCATAAACCCCCTCCTGCTCCCCCTGAAGGGGGAGGGTTTTTAAGTGGTTAATAATTTTTAGTTTATCCATTTTTTGTAACGGCTAAGTTTTCTGATCGCTACCGTTGCGCAATGTCTCAACAGATGAAAGGATTGCGACGCAAGGGACGATGCCATAAAAAACTAAAGCTGGTATCAAAAAAATTATTTCAATAAGTAAAGAACTAATAAGATGAAGTGAGATTCTAAATCTCTCTCTTCTTCATCATGTCAACCATATTCTCACTTGCACGCATTGATAATGCAAGAATCGTCCATGTAATATTCTTATCTCCCTGCGAAACAAACTGGCTTCCATC
>Ga0081539_10001219_pt1 | contig 45958 bp, 49 predicted proteins | sample TabmetS4T2R2_FD_71023 | JGI IMG/M metagenome (GOLD analysis project Ga0081539, IMG submission 71023) | Tabebuia heterophylla rhizosphere microbial communities from the University of Puerto Rico - S4T2R2 | ecosystem: Host-associated > Plants > Roots > Rhizosphere ... | reverse complement strand
ACTCTCGGCATAACTGGGACGGTTACTCCCACCAGGAGTTGTACGACCGGATTCACGGCAAGGGTGGGTTCTTCCTTCCGGACGGCGCTGGGGTCTCGGGAGCGAGTGGGGCGCAGGACGGGTGGGGCGAGCTTGCCTCGTTGATGGCGCGCGCACGCGAGCGGACCGAGACCGCGCTGGCGAGGGCCGGTGCGGTGTGGGACGGCGACGCCGCCGACGCCATGCGATCCGGGGTCACGCCGCTCGCCCAGTGGGCCGACGACGCGCACACAGCGAGCCTCGCCAGTCAGTCCAGCACCGACAGCCACGTCGGCGCGTACTCCATGGCGAAGAACAAGATGCCCGAGCCGGTCAAGGTCACCTCCACCGCCAACGGGGACTTCGGGGGCATTCCCGCCGGGTTCACGCATTTGTTCGGTGGGCAGACCGACCAGGACAGGCAGGAGGCCGCCGCGCAGGAGGCCAAGGCTGAGGCGGTTCGGGTCATGTCCGGGTACGACGTCGAGTCCGGGGCCGCGCGGCTCACCGCTGGGCAGTTCGTGCCGCCGCCGTCGGTCACCGTGAACGTGGCTTCGACACAGCCTGAGGGCGGGGACGTCATCCCCGTCGGGGTCAGTGAGTGGCCCGGGACCGGCCAGGCGATCGATGACGGCACGCGCTCCCCCGGTGACACCCGCGGGCCGGGTGCCACACCGCCGCCGGGCGGTAGCCCACAGCCGACGCCCAGTGGCGGGCCGCCGCCCCCTCAGGGGAGCACCACCCCGCCGGGCGTCACTACCCCGAGCGTTGTCACCACAGGGCCGCCGTCGGCGCCGGTGACGGGCAACTCGGTCGTGACCGGGCCTGGGAGCGACCCGTTCCGGCCCGGTTCGTCGTCGGTGCCGTTTGGTGGGTTCGGTCCGTTCGGCGGGCCTGGTGGAGGCGGCACGGAGCGTGGGCCGTTCGGCGGACGCGGTCCCGCGGGCAGCGGTGGCAGTGTCGAGCGAGGGCCAGGCGGAGTGCGTGGCGCGGGTCCCGGAAGTGGTGGGCTGGTCGGCGAAACGGTCGCCGGGCGGGCCGGGGCGGCCGGGACTCGGGGTGCCAACGGGATGGGCGTGGCGCCGGCGGCCGGGCGTGCCGATGGCGACGAGGACAAGGAGCACAGGTCCGCGGAGTACCTGATCGACTTTCACGACGAGTTCTGGGACGACAGTCCGCCGGTCGCGCCCTCGGTGATCGGCGACGAGGACGAAGACTGAGCGATGGGCAGATTCAGGCTGTCCTGGCTCGAGTACGACTTCCTGTGGGAGCACCTCGAGCTGGGACGGCGGCCGCCCATTCTGGACATCGACTCGCACGGCCGTACCTTCGAGGAACGGGACGAGTTGCGGGCCGCCGCGTGGAAGTCGTTGGCGGGCAAGGGGTTCGGGGCTCCCGGGAACGTCGATCCCGAGCTGCGAGCCTGCCTGCGGGTGCTCGCACGGCCGGAGTGGGAGGTCGACGGGCGACTGCACCTGTCCTCGGACGGGCCGCGTACCTCGGTCCTCATCTGCTCGAACAGGACCAGGGCGGCCGTGGGAGTTCTCGATGCCGAGCACCTCACCGTGGGGCCGACCGAGGCCACGGGACTCGCGCGGGCCATGGTCGCTCGGCTGCCGGACCACCCGGCCGGGACCGGGGTGTCGATCACGCTGCCCGCGGAGACGCTGGACGCCTGTGCCGCCAGGGCCGGCAGCGACGCGGACGCGTTGCGGCGCGCCCTGGTCGCCGCCGGGCTGGGCAAGGACGACGCTCGCAAGATCGTGGACGTCACCGGCCAGGTCGTGCGGTTCGGGCACATCGGCGCGGCGCACACCCCTCGGCACGGTGAGCGCCACCGGGCCGATCACGTCGTCAGCTTCTACGACAACCCCCTGGGCCGGTACCTCTTCACGCGGCGGCCCAGGGGTGGTGCCGTGTGGGTGACACTCACCCCGGGCGGCAAGGCCGAGGTCACGCGGCAGGTCGACGAGCTACTCGACGGGCTCGCGCGGGTCCGGCGGTAGTGTGCGGGGCATGGCGGTCCACATCACGCGGGTCTACACACGGGTTGGCGATGACGGCACCACCGCGCTCGGCGACGGGCAGCGGGTGCACAAGACGGACCCGCGCCTCGGTGCCTACGCGGATGTCGACGAGGCCAACTCGGCCATCGGGGTCGCCGTCGCCATGGGTGGGTTGAGCGACGAGATACTCAGCGTGCTGCGGGCGGTGCAGAACGACCTCTTCGACGTCGGGGCCGACCTGTGCGCACCCGTGGTGCCCGACCCCAAGTACCCGCCGCTGCGGATCACCGACGCCTACGTCGAGCGGCTCGAGAAGTGGTGTGACGACTTCAACGGACGGCTGGCCAAGCTGAACTCCTTCATCCTGCCCGGGGGCACCGCCGGGGCCGCCCTGCTGCACGTCGCGCGCACGGTCACCCGGCGCGCCGAGCGGGCGGCGTGGCTGCTCATCCAGATCGACCCCGACCGGACGAACGTCCTGGCCGCCAAGTACCTCAACCGGCTCTCCGATCTCCTCTTCGTGCTCTCGCGGGTGGCCAATCCGGACGGTGACGTTCTGTGGCAACCCGGTGGCGGACGCTGAATTACCCCGTATGGCGCGTTCGAGACGGCGCCTGCCTGGGTAGTTAGTCAGGCATGGTTGCCGTATCCGCTCAGCGTGCGAAGAACAGCCGGGTCGTCCAAGGGCTCGGCCGCGTCGGTATGGGGTGCTACGGGGTCGTCCACCTCGTCGTCGCCTACCTCGCTCTTCGGGTCGCGTTCGGGGACTCCGGGGAGCAGGCCGACCAGAAGGGGGCGCTCCAGGAGGTCGGCGCCACCTCGTTCGGGTCCGTGGTGCTCTGGGTGCTGGCCATCGGGCTGTTCGCCTACGGGGCCTGGCAGTTGATGATGGCCGCCGTCGGGTTCGGCTGGGTGGAGAAGCGGTCCAAGCGCACCAGGCGGCGGATCTCGTCCGTCGCCCGGGCCGTGATCGGGATCACGCTCGGTGTGTACGCCATCCGGCTGGTCACCGGCAGCGGCGCCGGGCAGTCCGGCGACCAGGGGCAGCAGGAGTGGACCGCGAAACTGCTCTCGCTGCCGGCCGGCCCCGCGCTCGTCGCGATCGTCGCGGCGATCGTGATCGGGGTGGCCGTCGCCGAGATCAGGCGGGGGATCCGGAAGTCGTTCCTGCAGGATCTCAACCTGCACGAACTGCCGGCCGGGACCCAGAAGTGGGTTCGGCGGCTCGGCGTCATCGGCTATCTCGCCAAGGGTGTCGTGTTCGGGATCATCGGGATCCTGCTGGCCGTCGCGGCGTTCCAGTCCGACGCCAAGGAGGCCGGCGGCCTCGACCGGGCGCTCAAGACGCTTGCCGCGCAGCCGTTCGGGACCGTCGCGCTCGTGCTCGTCGCGATCGGGCTGGCCGCGTTCGGGGTGTACTGCTTCGCCGCCGCTCGGGCGCACAAGTCCTAGGAGGCCCAGGGCAGGCGGCCCGGCGGGGCGGACTCCAGCCAGGACAGGAAGCCCGTCAACGCGTCCGGGCTCATCGCGATCTCGATCTCGGCCGCCCCCGTCTCGCGGAAGCGGAGGACCCTCGACGACGGGGGCATGGTGTACAGCTCGGGGCCCGACGGGTCGCGCCGGTCCGCTATCTCCAGGGCGCTCCGGCTGATGATCCGGTCGGGGCCGGGGCGCAGGCTCAGCACCCGGAACCAGACGAACTCGTCACCCTGGTAGCGGCCGACGCCCAGGTGCCACCCCTTGCCCGAGTCGTCGAGCCGGGTACGCAGGGCGGCATGGACGCCGCCGGACCGCAACGCGCGCAGGCGGCGTACCGCCAACCACACGAGGACAGCCGCCACCAGCAGGAGGACCGCTCCGACCACCACTGTGATGTCCACGGCCCGCCCCCGTTCGCCCGGCCGTCAGTCCCGCTGGCCCGCGGCGCGAAGTCGGCCCTGTGCTCTGACCCGCGCCTCCGCGTCTTCCGAGGTGAGGTCGGACCTGGCCGCCTCCACGTCGATCTCGTTCGCCAGGTCGGCGGACTCCGCGAGGATGCTCACCGAGTCACCCGTCACCGACAGGAAGCCACCCTGGACCGCGGCGGTGACCGTGTCGCCGTCGGCCGTGCGTACCTTGACCACGCCACCCTCGATCAGCTGACCGAGGACAGGCTCGTGACCTGGCAGAATACCGATCTCACCCTCGGTGGTCTGCGCGGACACGAACGTGCCGGTACCCGACCACAGGCGTCGTTCCACGGCGACCAGCTGGACGGACATCTCGGCCACGCGGTACCTCCCTTGTCTGGGGCTTCTACAGAAGTCTAATTGGTGTGGTTTCAACCTCCCCAGCCAGGCTGGTGTCTGAATGGGTGAGACGAGTCACCAACCGACTGGGGTATCGATGAACGAAGCCGACTTCACGGACTTCGTCACCCACCGTGCCCCCGCGTTGCTCCGCACGGCGTTCCTGCTGTGCGGCGGCGATCGGGGTGCGGCGGAGGACCTGCTGCAGGAAGTGCTGGAACGCAGCTACCCGCGCTGGCGCCGGATCAGGGACCGGCCCGAGGCCTACGTCCGGGCCGCGCTCGCGAACGCGGCCGCCAACCGGTGGCGGGGGCGGTCGCGGCGCGTGAGAGAGGTGCCACTCGACGAAGCGACAGATGTCACCCGATCCGGTCATGAAGAACAGATCGTCAACCACGACCGGCTCGTGCGTGCCTTACGCGAGCTGCCGCCGCGCATGCGGGCGGTGCTGGTGCTCCGCTTCTTCGACGACATGTCCGAGGCGGACATCGCGAAGGCACTCCGCTGCAGCGTCGGCACGGTGAAGAGCCAGACGTCCCGGGGCCTCGCCCGCCTGCGCGAACTACTCGACGACGACTCATCCGTCATGTTCCACGAGAGGACCGCACAGTGAACACGACCGAGCTGAGCGAGCTGCTGCGCGACGCGACGGCCGAGCTCGAACCACCCCAGGACTTCACCCGGCACGTGCTGGCGGGTGGCCGCCGTCGCCGGCTGCGGCGCAGGCTCGCCGTCGCCGCGAGCGCGGTGGTGGTGGCCGCGGTGGCCGCGGCCGGCACGGTCGTGGCCCTCAACCCCGCGCCCCAGACCGACACCGCCGCCGAGCTGCTGTCCAGGCCCACACAGGGCCCGCTGGCCAATGACCGGAAGTTCCTGGGGCAGGTGCTCGACGTGTGGGAGTCGGAGCTCACCTACGCGCAGCAGGCCCGCTTCCGCGTCTACGACGACCTGCGTGGCGCGCCGCACATCCTCTGGGCAGGCGACACCCCGTACGGGCGCGCGGCGGTCGTCGTGCAGCAGACCTACCTCCACCGGGACTACTGGCAGCACACCGAGGGCATGCGGATGGCCAAGGGCCTGGTCGCGGTCGACCCCGCCGACGGCAAGCTCAAGCTGGTCGCCACGCTGTCACCCACCGCGGAGCCCGGGGCGGTCAGCTACTTCTACCTCGGGCCGCCCGCGTACCGGACGATGTTGATCGTCGACGAAGGCAAACCGCTCTACTACTCCGCCACCACCATCGGCACCGGCGGAGAGGTCGACATGGGCGAGCCCTACCGGCCCGAGTGGCGCCGAGTCCAGGCGTCCGACGGCGTGGCCCTGGTGTCGATCACCGACCGTCCCGGCCCGGGGCAGTCGCAACGTCTGCTGGCGTACCAGGGCGACCACCCGCCGGAGGTTGTCGACATCAACACGGAGTCGGTGCGGAACTACCAGGCCGCCGGCGCGGACGTCGACAACCGGCTGGCCGACCCGAACTACCGCCTCCCGATTCCCAACTTCTTCCCGTGGAAGGACAAGTGGACCCTGGGCACCCCGGTCCCCGGGATGAGCACGGACACGCTGTCGTTCAACGCCCGTCCGCGTGGCGCATGGCAGATCACGGTCTGGCTGCCCGACCGCGTGGTCTTCATGCAGGAGACCATGGTCATCAGGCAGGACAGCCGGCGCGACTCGAAGGGGTCCGTGCTCACCGTCGCCATCGGCGGCATCGTGGGGAACGAACTGCGGTACGACTTCCGTGACGCCGTGGACGGCGCCGTCGTGGACCACCGTGCCGTGCTGCCCGTCAAGTACCACATCCCGGACGGCGGCGGCTGGGTCGTCGCGAACAAGGGCAAGACGCTGAGCTACCGGGTCCAGGGTGGACAGTGGCAGAGCGCGGGCAGGGACGCCGCACTGCTGCCGGACAACGCCGTCGAGGTGAAGGTCGGCGACCAGGTCGTCAAGCTCTGAGGAAACGGCGAACGCCGCGCTCCCGAAAGGAAGCGCGGCGTTCGCATGGGAGCACCTACTTGCTGGTGATCTCCTTGTACTTCTTCTCCAGGTCGTCCAGGCCACCGATGCCCAGGAACGCCTGCTCCGGGTAGTGGTCGAAGTCGCCCTTGGTGATCTTGTCGAAGGCCTCGACGGTCTCCTCGAGCGGCACGGTCGAGCCCGGCTGGCCGGTGAACTGCTCGGCGACCAGCATGTTCTGCGACAGGTACCGCTCGATGCGACGGGCCCGGTTCACCGTCAGCTTGTCCTCTTCGGACAGCTCGTCCATACCGAGGATCGCGATGATGTCCTGCAGCTCCTTGTACTTCTGCAGGATCCGGATGACCTCGGACGCGACCGCGTAGTGCTTCTCGCCCACGATGGACGGGTCCAGAATGGTCGACGTCGACGCCAGCGGGTCCACCGCCGGGAAGATGCCCTTCTGGAACACCGACCGGGAGAGCTCGGTGGTGGCGTCCAGGTGGGCGAACGTGGTGGCCGGGGCCGGGTCGGTGTAGTCGTCCGCCGGCACGTAGATCGCCTGCATCGAGGTGATCGACCGGCCCTTGGTCGAGGTGATCCGCTCCTGCAGCTCACCCATCTCGTCGGCCAGCGTCGGCTGGTAACCCACGGCGGAGGGCATACGACCCAGCAGGGTCGACACCTCGGAGCCCGCCTGGGTGAACCGGAAGATGTTGTCGATGAACAGCAGCACGTCCTGGTTCTGGACGTCGCGGAAGTACTCCGCCATGGTCAGCGCGGACAGCGCGACGCGCATACGCGTGCCGGGCGGCTCGTCCATCTGACCGAACACGAGCGCGGTGTCGTTGATGACGCCGTCCTCGCTCATCTCCAGGAAGAGGTCCGTGCCCTCACGGGTGCGCTCGCCGACGCCGGCGAACACCGAGGTGCCACCGAAGTTGCGGGCCACACGGGTGATCATCTCCTTGATGAGCACCGTCTTGCCCACGCCGGCGCCGCCGAACAGGCCGATCTTGCCACCGGTCACGTACGGGGTCAGCAGGTCGATGACCTTGAGGCCGGTCTTCAGCACCTCGGTCTTGCCCTCGAGCTGGTCGAACGCCGGGGGCTTGCGGTGGATCGGCCAACGCTCGAGGTCGGCGCCGTAGCCCGGCTCGTCGAGGCAGTCGCCGAGCGCGTTGTAGACGTGGCCCTTGACCTTGTCGCCGACCGGGACGGAGATCGCGGCGCCGGTGTCGAGGACCTCGGCACCACGGACGAGGCCGTCCTGCGGCTGCAGCGAGATGGTGCGGACCATGTTGTCGCCGAGGTGCTGCGCGACCTCGAGGGTCACCGTCTTCTTCAGCTCCTCGAAGGCGATGTCCACCTTCAGGGCGTTGAACAGGTCGGGGATCGCGCCGCGGGGGAACTCGACGTCGACCACAGGACCGGTCACCCGCACGATGCGGCCCTTGGCGGTGTTCTCGGTTGTCGTCATCAGTCTTCACTTCCTACCGCGGCCAGTGCGTTGGCACCGCCGACGATTTCGCTGATCTCCTGGGTGATCTGGGCCTGACGCGCCTGGTTCGCCAACCGGGTGTAGGTCTTCACCAGGTCACTCGCGTTGTCCGACGCCGACTTCATCGCGTTGCGCTGGGCGGCCAGCTGCGACGCGGCCGACTCCAGCAGCGCGGCGTAGATCCGGGTGTTGATGTACTTCGGCAGCAGCGCGGCCAGCAGCACGTCGGCACTGGGCTCGAACGAGTACGCCGACGGGATGACGTCGCTCTTCGGCTGTGCCGCGGCCTCCTCGGCCGAGGTGTACTCGACCTCCAGCGGCGCGATGCGCCTGGCGACCGGCACCTGCGACAGCATCGAGCGGAACTCCGTGTACACGATGTGCAGCTCGTCCACGCCGAGGATGCCGTCCGGCCCCGGCTCGTCGCCGTCGTCGTCCGCCCCGGAGTTGAACGCCTCGACCAGCGTGTTGCCGGCCTCCGCCGCGTTCTCGTAGCGCGGGACCTGGGTGAACCCGGTCCAGCTCTCCTGGACGGGGCGGCCACGGAACTTGTAGTAGCCGACGCCCTTGGCACCCATCACGTAGAGCACCGGCTTCTTGCCCTGCTCACGCAGCAGCGACTGGAGCTCCTCGGCGGCCCGCAGCACGTTGGCGTTGTAGGCGCCGCAGAGGCCCTTGTCGCTGGTCACGACCAGCACGCCGACCCGCTTGGGGTTCTCGCGCTCGCTCAGCAGCGGCACGTCGAGCGTGGTGGCGGCGCCGGCCAGCGCGGAGAGCACCCTGGTGATCTCCGTCGCGTACGGCCGGGCGGCGTCCACGCGGGCCTGCGCCTTGCTGATGCGGGACGTGGCGATGAGCTCCATCGCCTTGGTGATCTTGCCGATGGACTTGGTCGCCCGGATCTTCGAGCGAAGCTCGCGAAGTTGTGCGGCCATCTACGTCCCCGTCAGCTGGTGGACGGCGCCGGGCGGTTGACCTTCACGGTCTCCTGCCCGACCTCGTCCGCGGCCATGGCCTCCGCCTCGGCCTCCAGGAGCGGCTTGCCCTCGGAGGTCGTGAAGCCCTTCTTGAACTCGTTCACCGCGTCCGTCACGCGCTCCGCGAGCTCGTCGGTCCACTGACCGGTGTCGCGGATCTCGGCGAGGATGCCCTCGTGCTTGTGGCGCAGGTTCTCCAGGAACTCCTTGTTGAACCGGGCCACGTCCTCGATCGGCACCTCGTCGAACAGGCCGTTGGTACCCGAGTACACGATGATGACCTGCTGCTCGACCGGGATCGGCGAGTACTGCGGCTGCTTGAGCAGCTCGTACAGGCGGGCGCCGCGGTCCAGCTGGGCACGCGAGGTCGGGTCGAGGTCGGAGGCGAACGCGGCGAACGCCTTCAGCTCCTCGTACTGCGACAGGTCGATGCGCAGCGAGCCGGAGACCTTGCGCATGGCCCTGACCTGCGCGGAACCACCCACGCGGGACACCGAGGTGGTCACGTCGACCGCCGGGCGCTGACCCGAGTTGAACAGGTCGGACTGGAAGAAGCACTGCCCGTCGGTGATCGAGATGACGTTCGTCGGGATGTACGCCGAGATGTCGTTGGCCTTGGTCTCGATGACCGGCAGGCCCGTCAGCGAACCGGCGCCGAGCTCGTCGGACAGCTTCGCGCAGCGCTCCAGCAGGCGGGAGTGCAAGTAGAACACGTCGCCGGGGAACGCCTCGCGGCCCGGCGGGCGGCGCAGCAGCAGCGAGATCGCGCGGTACGCCTCGGCCTGCTTGGTCAGGTCGTCGAACACGATCAGGACGTGCTTGCCCTGGTACATCCAGTGCTGGCCGAGGGCCGAGCCGGTGTAGGGGGCCAGCCACTTGAAGCCGGCGGAGTCGGACGCCGGGGCGGCGACGATCGTCGTGTACTCCAGCGCGCCGCGCTCCTCGAGCGCCTGGCGCACGGCCGCGATCGTGGAGCCCTTCTGGCCGACCGCGACGTAGATGCAGCGCACCTGCTTGGCCGGGTCGCCGGACTCCCAGTTCGCGCGCTGGTTGAGGATCGTGTCGACGCAGACGGCGGTCTTGCCGGTCTTGCGGTCGCCGATGATCAGCTGGCGCTGGCCGCGGCCGATCGGGGTCATCGCGTCGATCGCGGTGATGCCGGTCTGCAGCGGCTCGCTCACCGGCTGGCGCTGCACCACGGACGCCGCCTGCAGCTCCAGCGCCCGGGTCTCGTCCGCGTCGATGTCGCCGAGGCCGTCCAGCGGCTGACCGAGCGGGTTGATCACGCGGCCGAGGAACGCGTCACCGACCGGGACCGAGAGGATGCGGCCGGTCCGCTTGACCTCCTGGCCCTCCTCGATCTGCTCGTAGTTACCCAGGATCACCACACCGATCTGGCGCGGCTCCAGGTTCTGCGCGACCCCGAGGATCCCCCCGGGGAACTCCAGCAGCTCGTTGGCCATGGTCGAGGGCAGGCCCTCGACGTGCGCCACGCCGTCACCGGTGTCGACGACGAGGCCGACCTCCTCCCGGTTGACGTCAGGCGAGTAACTGGACACGTAGTTGTCGATCGCACTGCGAATCTCGTCCGACGAGATCGTCAGCTCCGCCATGTCGTTTCCCGCTCCTACCGTCTTGAAAGTCTTCTCGAAGTTCCGTGCTCGTCAGCCCGCGAGGCGCCGGCGCAGTTCGCCGAGCCGGCCGGTGACGCTGCCGTCGATGACCTCGTCGCCCACCTTGATCACCAGGCCGCCCTGCAGGTCGGGGTTCACCTCGACGTGCAGGGCGATCGGCCGCGAGTAGATGCGCGCCAGCGTGTCCGCCAGCCGCTCCTCCTGCTGCTCGGAGAGCGGCACCGGGGCGATCACGTAGGCGACCGACCGCTCGCGGCGCTTGGCCGCCTCGGCGGCCAGCTCACCGAGCCCGCTGACGATCGACCGGCCACGCGGCGTGGTCACCAGCTGCTCGACCAGTTCAACGGTCACCGCGTCGGCTTTGTCCCCGAGCAGCGTTTCGACCAGCGTGCGCTTGGCGTCGGCGGGTGCGGTCCGGTCGGCCAGCGCCCGCTCCAGCTCGCTGTCGGCGGCGACGATCCGGCCGAACCGGAACAGCTCGTCCTCCACCGCGTCCAGCCGGCCCTCCCGCTCCGCGGCTACCAGCAGCGCGGTGCGGCCCAGCTCGTCGAGCCCGTCGACCAGCTCACGCGGCGTCGACCACCGGTCGCCGACGGCCGTGACCAGTACCTGGAGTGCCTGGTCGGACACCTTGCCGGACAGCAGGCGGGTGAGCAGGTCCTCGCGGCGCGCCGGCTCCGCCGACGAGTCGCCGAGGGTGCGGCGCAGACCGGGCTCCCGGTCGAGCAGCCGCACCACGGAGAACAGCTCCGCGCCGACCTGTTGCGCCGAGGCAGTCGTGGCAGCCTTGGTGGCCCTGCCCCGGCCGGCCGGCTTGGCGCCGGCGCCGACCACGTCGAGCAGCTTCTGCTCGGACGCGGCGAGCGCGTCACGGCTGGCGGCGTGGAACAGCGTCATCTACTCAATCCCGTCTCTTGCAGGGGCTCAGTTCCGCGCCGAGACGGAGTCGAGCTCGTCGAGGAACCGGTCCACGGTGCCCCGGCGGCGCGCCTCCTCCTCGAGGGACTCGCCGACGACCCGGCTCGCCAGCTCGACCGCGGTGCGGCCGAGGTCGGCCCGCAGCTCCGCGACGATCTGGGCACGCTGGGCCTCCAGCTGCGCGCGCCCCTGAGCCACGATACGTGCGGCCTCCTCCTGGGCCTGGGTGCGGAGCTCGGCCTTGATCTGCTCCGCCTCCAGCCGGGCGTCGTCGCGGATGCGCGCGGACTCGGCACGGGCCTCGGCGAGTTGCGCCTGGTAGGTCTCCAGCGCCTTCTGCGCCTCGGCCTGCGCCTCCTCGGCCTTCTTGATGCCGCCCTCGATCTTCTCGGCACGCTCCTTGTAGAGCGCCTCGAACCGCGGGAACGCGAACTTCTGCAGCACCCACAGCAGGAGCAGGAACGCGACGAGGCCGAGGATGATCTCGGAGGCGTGCGGGATGATCGGGCTCGGCTCAGATTCCTGGGCCAGGACGATCGCGGTGTTCACCATGGTGTCTCCCGGAGCTTCGGAAGGGCCCTGCTCAGGCGGCAGAGGAGATGAAGAACAGCACCAGGCCGATCAGCGCGAGCACCTCGACCAGCACGAACGTCTGCCACGCGATGGCCATGAGCTTGCTCTGGGCCTCCGGCTGGCGGGCGGTGCCGTTGATGACGGCGGCGAAGATCAGGCCCACGCCGATGCCCGGGCCGATCGCGCCGAGTCCGTAACCGATGAGCGAAAGGCCCGGGTTGGTGTTAGCGGCGTCCTGCGCGACCTGAAGAATGGCACTCACTTGCTTTTGTTTCCTTCCAACTCGGTCCACGAACGTTTTCGCGGATCGGGTGCGTGCTTTTGTGTTGTAACGAAACTCAGTGGTCCGCGGTCAGCGCGGCGCCGATGTAGTTCGCCGCGAGCAACGCGAAGATGTAGGCCTGCAGAACCTGGATCAGCGCCTCGACGAACGTCATCGCGATGGCGAAGGCCCACGAGACGACGGAAACGGGCTTCAGCGCACCACTCGCCTCGAGCAACAGGTATTCACCGGCGAGGGTGAACACCAGCAGGATCAGGTGGCCGGCGAACATCGCGGCGAACACCCGGATCGCGTGCGTGAGTGGGTTCATGAAGAACTTCACGAAGAACTCGACCGGGATGAGCAGCACGAGCACCGGCTTCGGCACGCCGGCCGGCACGAGCTGGTGCTTGAGGTGCCCGACGAACCCGTGCTTGCGGATGCCGATGTAGTTCCACAGCGGGTAGATGATCAGGACCGTCAGTGCCGCCGGGAACCCGATGTGCGCGAAGGTCGGGAACTGGATGATCGGTATGAGACCGAAGATGTTGTTCACCAGGACGAAGGTGAACAACGTGACAATAAGCGGCACAAACGGCATGAAATCCTTGGAACCGATGAGATCACGCGCGATGTTGTTCCGCCCGAAGTCGTAGACGGACTCCGCGATGAACGTGAACTTGCTCGGGACTATCTTCAGCCGCCGCGAGGCCATCAAGAAGAAGACCGCCACGATGATGACGGACAGCACGACAAGCAGCATCGGCTTGGTGATGCCCAAGAAAATCGGCGGGAGATTGAAGTCACCCGCACCTGGCGGAACGAACTCGCCACCTTCGGCTAGCCACAGCGCCCGCAACTGGGCTCCTTCCGGTTCTCCCGGATCGGCATACGCGCCGCCGGGGGAATCGTCACGATCAGGACTTAACGTACCTCAGCAACACTGGGCACCTGGCAGCGGCACCCCCTGCTCCCGAAGGGGTGCCCCAGAGCTTGTGAAGTACTCTGCGCGCACCATATCAGCCGCTCTCGGGCAAGAAGGACGCGCGTACTACTTAACGCGAAGATCTACTGGTCATCGGTGTTGACGATCAAGGTCGGTAGCTTTGTGCGACGGAACGCGACGGTGTCCATGACCGCCCAGACGATCACCACGGCCAGCATGGTGTAGGCCAGCGACTGGACCTGGAACCAGGTGATCTCGCGCAGCACCATCAGCACGAGCAGCAGCACGATCATCTTGCCGATGAACCCGCCGAGCGCGCCCGTCATCACCAGCATCGGGTTGAGCGCGGCCGTCTTGCGCATCAGCCACCACGTGGCCAGCGACGACGCGAACGCCACGGCAGCGCCGACCAGCGCGGACACCCCGCCCCGGACGCCGAACAGGACGCTCGCGACCACGATGCCGATCACCGCCGTGGCCACGGCCGGCCACAGCGCATAGCGGAGCATGGCGTCCGCCAACCGCGTCACGGCCTCCCCGTGGGTCCGCGGCAGATCCGTCCTGATGCCGAGTTCCTCTGAAGTCGGCTCTGTCTTCTCTGTGTTCATCTCGCCCTCAGTCTAGGTACGACCGAGACGACCAGTGCGATCAGGAGGCCGATACCGATCCCCCACACCACCGCGAACGCGTCGAACAGGCTCAGCGCGACCGTGCCGAACGCCAGCACCGAGGCCCACAGGTAGATCAGCAGCACGGCCCGGCGCTGGGAGTGGCCGATCTCCAGCAGCCGGTGGTGCAGGTGCATCTTGTCCGCGTGGAACGGCGACAGGCCCTTGCGGGTGCGCCGGACCACCGCCATCAGCAGGTCGAGCACCGGCAGGAACAGCACCGCGACCAGCACCAGCAGCGGCGAGAGCAGACCGATCGTCTCGGCGCCGTCCAGGGTCTGCACCTTGCCCGACGCCGAGGTGGTGGCCCCCGCCATCATCAGGCCGATCAGCATCGACCCGGAGTCGCCCATGAAGATCTTGGCCGGCTGGAAGTTGTGCGGCAGGAAGCCGAGGCACGCGCCGGCGAGCGTCGCGGCGATCAGCGTCGGCGGGTAGTAGGTGACGTCGCCGCCGGACTGGTCCAGCAGGTGCAACGCGAACGCGCAGGTCGCGACGGCGGAGATGAACCCGACGCCGGACGCGAGCCCGTCGAGCCCGTCGATGAAGTTCATCGCGTTGACCAGGGTGACCACGAGCAGCACGGTGACGATCGCGCCCTGGTTCTGGTCGAGGATCAGCAGCGACCCGCCGCGCCCGTCGCCGTTCCACGGCACCCACAGCGTGATCCACTGCAGGCCGAGCAGCACGAGGATGCCCGCGCACGTGGTCTGCCCGGCGAACTTGGTGAGCGAGTCCAGCTCGTACCGGTCGTCGAGCATGCCGATGACCATGATCAGGCCGCCGCCGAGCAGGATCGCGACCGGGTCCAGCGAGTAGTCGAACGCGCGGCGCAGCACCGGCAGCTGGTGGGCGAGCAGCATGCCGCCGCACACGCCGATGTACATGGCCAGGCCACCCATCCGCGGGATGGGCACCGTGTGCACGTCGCGCTGGCGGGGATGGGCGACCGCGCCCCAGCGGATCGCGAGCCGCCGCACGAGGCCGGTCGAGAGGAAGGTCAGGACGGCCGTGGTCAGCCCGACCAGCAGGTACTCCCGGACCGGGAGGCCGGCGGGCTGGAAGTTCTGTGCCAGGTCCACGGGTCAGTCCCTGCGGTAGGCGGGGTTCGCGGCGGTGAGCCGGCCGACCGCGTCGGCGACCTGCCCGGCCTCTTCCGGCTCGCGGACCGCCTGGCCGATGAGCCGGGCGATCTCGGCCATCTCCGGCTCGGTCATGCCCTGGGTGGTCACGCTCGGGGAGCCGATGCGGATCCCCGACGCGACGGCCGGCGGGGCCGGGTCGAACGGGATCGCGTTCTTGTTGAGCGTGATGGTCGCGGCGTCGCAGCGGCGCTCGGCCTCGGCGCCGGTGACGTGCAACGGCCGGACGTCGAGCAGCGCGAGGTGGGTGTCGGTGCCGCCGGACACCACCCGCATGCCCTCGGCCTCCAGGCCCTTGGCGAGCGCGGCGGCGTTGGCGACGACCTGGGTGGCGTAGCCCTGGTACTCGGGCGTCGCGGCCTCCTTCAACGCGACCGCCTTCGCCGCGACCGCGTGCATGAGCGGGCCGCCCTGGGTGAACGGGAACACGGCCTTGTCGACCGCCTTCGCGTGTTCCGCCCGGCAGACGATCATGCCGCCGCGCGGGCCCCGCAGCACCTTGTGCGTGGAGAACGTGACGACGTCGGCGAACGGCACCGGCGACGGGATGACCTTGCCCGCGACCAGCCCGATGAAGTGGGCGGCGTCGACCATGAGGATCGCGCCGACCTCGTCGGCGACGGCCCGGAACGCGGCGAAGTCGATCAGCCTCGGGTACGCCGTCGCACCGGCGACGATCATGCGGGGCCGGTGGGCCAACGCCAGGTCGCGGACCTGGTCGTAGTCGATCAGCTCGGTGTCCTGCCGCACGCCGTACGCGATCGGTGCGAACCAGCGGCCGGAGAAGTTGACCCGCGAACCGTGCGTGAGGTGGCCACCCTGTTTGAGGTCCATCGCCAGGACGACGTCACCCGGCTCGCAGAACGCCGCGTAGGCGGCGAGGTTGGCGGACGCGCCGGAGTGCGGCTGCAGGTTGGCGTGTTCGGCGCCGAACAGCTCCTTGGCCCGGGCGACCCCGATCTCCTCGGCGACGTCGACCCGCTCGCAACCGCCGTAGTAGCGCCTCCCGGGGTAACCCTCGGCGTACTTGTTGGACAGCGTCGAGCCGAGCGCGGCCAGCACCGCCGGACTGGCGAGGTTCTCGCTGGCGATCAGCTGCAGACCCCCGCGCAGGCGGTCCAGCTCGCCGAGGACCACGTCGGCGATCTCGGGATCCGTGCTGGCCAGCGAATCGAAGTCCGGGCCCCAGAACGGCGTGTTCACCCCTGCTGCTTCTCTCTCGTGGCTCGCTTTGCCGCGCCAGGCTACCGCGACCGGCGTTACCGTTTCGTGGTGACCAAGCTGAAGGCGGCCGAGTACGAGAAGTCACTGGCCGGACTGCACCTCGAACTGGTGAAACTGCAGGACTGGGTCAAGGCCCAGGGCCTGCGGGTCGCGGTGCTCTTCGAGGGCCGGGACGCGGCGGGCAAGGGCGGCGCCATCAAGCGCATCACTAGCCCGCCTCCCCGGATTTAAAAGTGTTGGTCCCGACCCAGCGACACCGGCAGACCGCAGGCGGTTGGTGGCTGAGTACCGTCACGTTCCCCTGAGGTAACTGCTGATCAGACCAAGACTTGCGCACAAAGATCCAGACGTGATGTTCGCCCACACCGATGTCGAGGACTCGCCGTGGTGGGTGGTCGAGGCGGACTCGAAGAAACGCGCCCGCCTCAACTGCATCTCGCATCTGCTGTCGCGGATTCCGTACCAGGACGTGGATCCGCCGGTCCTGGAGCTGCCACCCCGCGGACCGGCGGACCCGGACTACGAACGTCCGCCGAGGGACTCAATGCGCTACGTCCCCGAGCGGTTCTGAGATCCGCGCCGTGACCCGCCCCGGCAGTGCGAGCCCGGCGACCATCGCGGCGAGGGCGAGCACGCCGGCCACGACGGCCGCGGGCACGAACCCGTCCGTGAAGGACCCGGCCGACGCGTAGCCGCCGGTCGCGGCGAAGGCCGCGCCGAGTGCGGCCACCCCGAACGCGCCCCCGAGCTGCCGGAACGTGCTGAACGCGCCGGACGCCCTGGCGAGGTCGGGCAGCGCTACCCGGCTGACCACCGCCCTGGTCATGGCCGGCACGCCGAGCGTGATGCCGAGGCCGACGAGGGTCAGCGGCCCGAGCAGCGTCCAGTACGCCACCGCCGGCGTGGCGACCGACGCCAGCCACCCCAGCGCCGCGGCCATGAGGAACGACCCGGTGACGATCAGGTTCCGTTCCCCGAACCGGTCCGCGAGCGCCCCCGCCCGCGGCGCGAGCACCAGCGGCACCACGCCGATCGGCAGCATCCGCAGGCCGGCGTCGAGTGCCCCGAGACCGCCCGCGACCTGGAAGAACTGCGCGATGAAGAAGAGCGAGCCGGTCAGCGTGGCGTTGAGGAGGAAGATCGCCGCGTTGCCGGCGGAGAACGGCCGCAACGCGAACAGCCGGGGTGGCAGCATGGGCGCCGCCGCACGCCGCTCCACCAGCACGAACCCGATCCCGGCGACCACGCCGGCGGCCAGCGGCACGAGGGTCTCCTGGCTGGTCCAGCCGGCCGAGTTGCCCCGGACCAGCGCCCACACCAGCCCGCACGCCGCGATCGCGCCCGTCACGAGACCCGGCAGGTCCAGCGGGGTCCTGGCGCCCCGGCTCTCCGGCGTGCGGGTGAGCAGCAGCGGGATCGCGACCAGCCCGATCGGCACGTTCAGCCAGAAGATCCACTCCCAGGCGACGCCCTCGGTGACCGCCCCGCCGATGACCGGGCCGACCACCGCCGCGAAGCCCGTCACGGCGCCGAAGATCCCGGTCGCCCAGCCGCGCCGCTCGGGTGGGAACGCCGCGTTCATCAGCGCCAGCGCCAGCGGCATGACCAGCGCGGCCCCCGCCCCCTGGACGGCACGCGCGGTGATCAGCGCGCCGACCGACGGCGCGAGCGCGCACGCCGCCGAGGCGGCCGCGAACACGCCGAGCCCGACCACGAAGCCGAGGCGCCGGCCGAACCGGTCACCGAGGGCCGCCCCGGTCATCAGCAGCACCGCGAAGCTGAGCGTGTACGCGTTGACCGTCCACTCGAGCGCCTCCAGCGACGCGCCGAGGTCACGCTGGACCGTGGGCAGCGCGGTGACCACGACGAGCATGTCGAGGACCACCATGAAGGACGCGAGCGCGCTGAGCCCCAGGACCCACCGCTGCGTTGAAGTCGTCATGCCGGTACCGACACCACGGCGCGGCGGTTCTGGGCGGCGCCCAGTTTCCGGGCGCGGTGGTGTCATAAGGACTGTGACCGACCAACTGGTGTCGCTGGCGCGGGCCGGCGACGAGGAGGCCTTCCGCGCGCTCGTCGAGCCGCACCGCGGTGAGCTGCACGTCCACTGCTACCGCATGCTCGGCTCGGTGCAGGACGCGGAGGACGTGCTGCAGGAGACGCTCGTGGCGGCGTGGCGGGGCCTGTCCGGGTTCGAGGGCCGGGCCGGGGTGCGTACGTGGCTGTACCGCATCGCCACCAACCGCTGCCTCAACTGGCTCCGCGACGGTGAGCGGCGGCCGAGGACGGTGCCGCCGACGGCCGTCCCGTTCCCCGAGCCCACGCGTTCGGTCGAGCCGATCTGGCTCCAGCCGTACCCGGACCGGCTGCTCGACGGCCTCCCCGAGGCCTCGCCCGGTCCGGAGGCGCGGTACGAGGTGCGGGAGGCCATCTCGCTGGCGTTCGTCACCGCGACGCAGTCGCTGCCGCCGCGCCAGCGGGCCGTGCTCGTGCTGCGGGACGTGCTCGGCTTCCGGGCCGCCGAGGTGGCCGGCATGCTCGACACCACGGAGGACGCGGTCGCCAGCGCGCTCAAGCGGGCCAGGACGGGCCTGCCGGAGACCGACCGGGACGGCATGCCGCTGCCCGGCTCGGCCCAGGAACGCGCCGTCGCCTCCCGGTTCGCCGACGCGATCGAGGGTGGCGACGTCGACGCGCTCGTCGCCCTCCTCACCGACGACGCCTGGATGACCATGCCGCCGGCACCCATGGAGTACCAGGGCACCGCCGCCATCGCGAACTTCATGCGCACGGTCGGTTTCCGCGGCGGCAACCGCCGCTACCGGCTCGTGCCGGCCGCCGCGAACGGCCAGCCGTGCTGGGGCTGCTACATCAGCGACCACGGCGACCCGGTGTGGCGGGCGCACGGCGTGCTGGTGATCACGGTGGCCGGGGACCGGGTCAGCATGATGACGCGGTTCGTGGACAACGGCGTGCTGCCGTTCTTCGGGCTGCCGGGCACGGTCTAGGGACTGGAGTTGGCCACCATGGCGTCGTAGATGGGCTTCATGCGGTTCCACTGCTTGTCCGGCCCCGACGCGAACACGAAGTACTCGACCCCGTCGGCGAGCCAGTACAGCGCGTGCACCCGCTGCAGCCCTCCCCCGTCCCGGTGAACGAACACCCACTCGACGGCCTTGTGACCACCGTACGTAGCGCTGTTCAGGTCGATCCTGCGGTAGGAGGTGGTGCGTTCGGCGAAGCTCTCCTCGTAGGCCACGTGCGTGCCGACGATGTCGTCCGACACGGCCTTGGCGCCGCCGAAGCCCACGATCCGGCCGGGGTCGGAGGGGTCGAAGGCACGCATCGCGCCCGGCTGCCCCGCGGCCACCGACCGCCAGCCGTACGGGATGACCGTCTCCAGCCCAGCCGGGCCGCGGACCCACTGGAAGCCGGACGGCGCCGGGCTCACCATGACCTCGGGCTGGCCCTCGGAGATGTAGGTGGTCTGGTTGCCGGCGGTGACGTCCGCCTTCGGCATGCTCAGCAGCACCACGCCGACCACCGCGCTCACCGCCAGGTAGGCAGCCGCGTACGCCCACGCGACCCAGCGTGAGCTGAGTGACCGGACGCTCGTCACCAGTTTCACCTCTGCAACCCCCCGACACGGGCCTACTGAGAGTAACGTGCCCGCCGAGGTGATCCAATGCTTCGTACGTGGCAGGACGTGATCGTCAAATGGCGACTCCTGCCGGACGACCTGCCCGTCGACCAGCACGACGCCCTCCGGCACACGCGTCGTGGCCGGTCAGCGCTGGTCGATGGACGGCTCGACGAGGCTCTCGCGGAGTTCGAGGCCGCCGCGAGCCTGCGCCCCGATCCACTCGATCGGGTAGGCGTGGGGGACGTGTATCTCGCCCGCGGGGCCTGGCGGACGGCCGAGGAGAACTACCGTGTGGCACTGCTCAGTGGCGGAGTGGGGTCACTGCTCGCGCAGCTGGGCCTCGCACTGGTGAAGATCGGCCAGGGCAACGCGGCCGGCGCGGTCGCCGACCTCGAGCTGCTGGTGGCCGACCGCCCCGACGACCCGACCCTGCGCTACTACCTCGCGAGCGCCTGGTACTCGGCCGCAGAACAGTGCCGCTCCCGCACGGCCGACGACGTGCTGGTCATCACCAGCGAGGAACAGCTGCGCATCTGCGAGGACGCCGCCCGGCGGATCCTGTCCCTGAAGACGGGCGACGAGGAGCTGGACCGGGGTGCGACGCAGCTGCTGGCGGAGGTCGCCGCCGGCCGGAAGTGGACGTGGTCGCCCGAGGGCATCGCGGTGAGCCTGGCCGTGCTGACGATCGCGCTGGGCCTGATCACCGTGGTCGCGGGCGGGCTGCTGAACAACATCGTGCTGGTGTTCATCGGGGTCGTCGCGGGCTCGGCGCTGCTGTACGGGATCGTGTACCGCTTCCGCCGCCAGTCCTGGCGCCGCCGCGCCGACGAGATGGCCCCGCACATCGTCAAACCAGGCGTGTAGTTAGAGTTCGGCGCTGTGAGTGTGGTGTACGACTGCGGGCGTTCGCCGGATCGCGAGGACGGGCTGGCCGCCGCCGCGGGTGCGGTGCGGGCGGGCCGGCTCGTGGTGATCCCGACCGACACGGTGTACGGCATCGGCGCGGACGCGTTCTCCTCGTCGGCCGTGCGTGCGTTGCTGGCGGCCAAGAACCGCGGCCCGGACATGCCGGTCGGCGTGCTGGTCGGCTCGTGGTCGACGATCGACGGGCTGGTGCTTTCCGTGCCGCGACCTGCTCGGTTGCTCATTGAGGCCTTCTGGCCGGGCGACGTCTCGATCGTGCTGCCGCACGCGCCGTCGCTGGCCTGGGACCTCGGCCAGAGCGGCGGGACGGTCATGCTGCGCATGCCCCTGCACCCGGTCGCGATCGAGCTGCTGCGTGAGGTCGGCCCGATGGCGGTGTCCTCGGCCAACGTCTCCGGCCAGCCCCCGGCGTCCACCGCGCAGGAGGCCCGCGACCAGCTGGGCGAGTCGGTCTCGGTCTACCTCGACGGCGGTCCGTCGGGCGACCCGGTCCCGTCGACCATCGTCGACCTGTCCAAGGACGAACCGCTGGTGCTGCGGGAGGGCGCGGTTACGGTGGCCGCTATTTCCGAGGCCCTGGGCGAAGAGGTTCGTACTCGCTGATTTCGAGCACCGCCTTTCGCCTGCCGTGCGCGACGGGACGGGTGGTGAACCCGAGCTTTTCCAGCAGTCGCCCGGAGGCGCCGTTCTCGTGCCGGTAGCGGGCGGTCAACCGTTCCGCTCGTCCACTGTGGAACATCCGGTCGACGGCAGCGGCCACGGCTTCCGTCGCGTACCCCAGCCCCCACGCTTCCGTCGCGATCCAGTAGCCGATCTCCACCGTGCGTGGGGTTTCCCCGCTCTGGACGGTCAGGGCGACCACCCCGACGAAGGAGTCCGTGGCGTCGTGGACCGCGAGCCAGCCGAAGCCGTGGCGGTCCCAGTGGGCGAGCGCGGCCTCGTGTTTGGCCGTTGCCATCCCCTGGTCCCAGAGGCTGCCGTCCCCGACGTACTTCACCATTTCGGGCCGGCTGCCGAGCTCGTACAAAAACGGGAAATGGGCTTCGGTCCACCGGCGGAGAACCAGCCGTTCCGTCCTGCCCCATTCATGACCGGTCATCGAGTTCCAGGATACGGGTCCGCGCCGACCGCTCCGGGAAAACGGGTCGTGGCTGCCGGGGTGACGCGGTACCGTCGGGGGTGGTGGTTCCCGGCCGCCTCTGGGTCCGCGGGCAGAGCTGCAAGCTCACCGGTTGCGCAAGCAGGTCGACGGCAGGTCTTTTCCCGCCCGGTGTCGCGGATCCACGGGCGACGAGGGAAGGACTGCCTTGTCCGATCAGTCGCGTGCGCTCCCCGACCGGCCCAGTCTCCGGTTCCTGAAGCTCGAGGCGAAACGCCGCCTCGCCGCGGGGGAGTTCGCCACTCTGGATCAGGCCCAGCTGACCATCGCCCGCGAGCACGGGCTGTCGAGCTGGACCGCGCTGAAGCAACACATCGAGGCCGCGAGCCACGCGCTCGCGCGGATGCGGTGGGTCATGTCCCGCTTCGCCACGGCCGACGCCCCGGGGTGGACACCACCCGGCGAGGAGGAGCTGCGCCAGCACTTCGACGACCGCTACCTGGACCTCGTGCCGCCGGACTGGGTGAACCGCCTGTTCGGCACGCTGGCCGAGCGGCTGCGCGACGGCCTCACCGACGTGCGGGCCGAGCCGCTGCGCCTGCACGCGCGGCTCGCCGACCTGCGGGTCGAGGCGGCGACCGAGACCGACCCGCCGTACCGGCTGCGCCAGCTGCGGTTCTACCCGGTGGAGCGGAAGGTCAGGGACCCCCGCGTGGCGGCGCCGCCGACGCACACCGCCGGACCGGTGCCCGAGGAGGCGGCGACGGTGGCCGCGGACTCGTTCACCGAGCTGGGCCTGGTCGGCCTCATCGTGGCCGGCGCGGCCGGTGACGGCTCGGTGTGGGTGGCCGCACGGGGCTGGGCGAACCTCGACCAGTCCGCCGCGCTGCGGCCCGACCACCGGTTCCCCGCGTCCGCGATCACCGAGCTGGTCACCGCGACCGCCGTGTTGCGGCTGGTCGCGGACGGGCGCGTACGGCTCGACGAGCCCGCGAACACCTACCTGCGCACCATCCGGCTCGCCGACGACGCCGTCACCGTGCGGGAGCTGCTGTCCCACACCGGCGGCGTCGCCGATCCCACGCCGATGTTCGCCGACCACGTCCCCGACCTGGTGTCGGTCACCGGACCGGTCGCCGCGTGCGGCGGGTCGCGCGGCACGTTCGCCTACGGCTACGGCGGCTACGCGCTGCTCGGGCAGCTGGTCGCGGACGTCACCGCGACCGGTTACGAGGAGGCGGCCACCCGCATGGTCCTCGAACCCCTCGGGATGGGCGACTCGTGGTTCCCCCGCGAAGCGCCGGCCGGCGCGGCCGTCGGCCATCGCCTCACCGACGAGGGCACCTTCGTGCGCGAACCGACGCTGGTCTCCACCATGCCAGCCGTGGGTGGTCTGTGGACCACGGCGGCCGACCTCGTCCGCTTCGGCCTCGCCTGGTCCTCGCTGCTGCCCGGCGAGCTCGCCCGCGAGGCGCTCCGGCCGCAGGCCGAACGCAACGACGGCCCGGGTGGCCAGGTGGGCCTGGGTTGGCTGCTCCAGCTGCCCAAGGACGTCGCCGGGCACCCCGGCGCCGGTTCCGGCTTCTCCGCGTCGCTGATCGTCAGGCCCAGCACCGGGCGGCCGTGGGTCGTCGTCACCAACCGGCAGGTCCTGGTCGAGGCCGTCAACGAGCGGCTGGCCCTCCCGCTGGCCTGAGCGACCGCGACGGCCCGCCGTTCAGGCGCGGTGGGCCGTCGCGAAGCGGGGGCGGCCTGAGAGGTCCTCGTGGTCCTCGACGTTGGTGAGCACCTTGCGGGTGGACAGGAGCGCCGGGACGGACTCGCCCTGGGTGTCGTCGTGTTCGATGCCCACCGCGCCGCCCGGGCGGAGCAGCCGCGCCGCGAGGTTGACGACGTGCCTGATCACCGTCAGGCCGTCGGTGCCGGCGAAGACCGCCTTGAACGGGTCGTGCTCGCCCACCTCCGGCGGGACCTCCGTGCCGACCGGGACGTACGGCGGGTTGCACAGCACCAGGTCGACCTGGGCGTCCAGCTCCGTGCACAGGGCCGGGTCCGTGACGTCCCCCGCGTGCAGGCGAACGCGCGAGTCGCCCAGGTTCCGGCGGGCCCAGGCCAGTGCCGTCGAGTCCACCTCGACCGCGTGGACCACCGCGTCCGGGCGGGACTCGGCCACCGCCAGGGCGAGGGCGCCCGAGCCCGTGCACAGGTCGACGACCACCGGCGCCGCGCGGCCGGCCAGGAAGGACAGGCCCCAGTCGAGCAGCAGCTCCGTCTCCGGGCGGGGGACGAACACGCCGGGGCCGACGGCCACCGTCACCGGGCCCATCGCGGCCCAGCCGAGCAGGTGTTGCAGCGGCACCCGCTTCACCCGTTCGCGCACCAGGTCCGCGATCGCCGCCACCACCTGGCGGTCCACCAGCGGGGTCAGCAGCAGCTTGCCGCGCGGCACGTCCAGCACGTGCGCGGCGATCAGCTCGGCGTCCACGCGCGGCGAGGCCACGCCGGCGTCGGCCAGGATTCGTTCCGCCTCCATGATCGCGAGGCGGAGGGGCTGTCGGGTCACGAAGCGAAGCCTGTCACGCGCTCTGGTGGGCGGCGAGTCGTTCGTCGCGGTCGGCGGTGGCCAGGGCGTCCAGCACGCCGTCCAGCTCGCCGTTCAGGACCTGGTCCAGGTTGTACGCCTTGTAGTTCACCCGGTGGTCGGAGATGCGGTTCTCCGGGAAGTTGTAGGTGCGGATGCGCTCCGAGCGGTCGACCGTGCGGACCTGGCTGCGGCGGGCGTCCGCGGCCTGCTTCGCCGCCTCCTCCTCGGCCAGCGCGGCCAGCCGGGCCTTCAGCACCTGCATCGCGCGGGTCTTGTTCTGCAACTGACTCCGCTCGTTCTGGCACGACACGACGATGCCGGTCGGCAGGTGGGTGATGCGCACCGCCGAGTCCGTCGTGTTGACGCTCTGCCCGCCCTTGCCGGAGGACCGGAACACGTCGATCCGCAGGTCCTTCTCCGGGATCTCCACGTCCTCGACCGAGTCCTGCACGTCCGGGTACACCAGCACGCCCGCGGCCGAGGTGTGGATCCGCCCCTGCGACTCCGTGGCGGGCACGCGCTGGACGCGGTGGACCCCGCCCTCGAACTTCAGCCGCGACCACACGCCGTCGGCGGTGGGGGCCTTGGCGCGGATCGTGACCGTGGCGTCCTTGTAGCCGCCCAGCTCGGTCTTCGTGCCGTCCAGCACCTCGGCCTGCCAGCCGTGCTTCTCGGCGTAGCGCAGGTACATGGTCAGCAGGTCGCCCGCGAACAGGGCCGACTCATCGCCGCCCTCGCCGGACTTGATCTCCATGATGAGGTCGTCGCCGTCGTGCGGGTCGCGGGGCAGCAGCAGCTCGGTGAGCTTGGTCTCGATCGCCGGGATCCGCTCCTCCAGGGACGCGGCCTCCTCGGCGAACGCCGGGTCCTCGGAGAGCTCGCGGGCGGCCGCGAGGTCGTCCCGGGCACTCTCCAGCTCGCGGAAGGTGCGGACGATCGGGGTCAGCTCGGCGTAGCGCCGGCCCAGCTTGCGCGCACGGGCCTGGTCGCCGTGCACGGCGGGGTCGGCGAGCGCCTTCTCCAGCTCGTCGTACTCGCCGAGCAGCTCACCGAGCGATGACGCGTCCACAGGTGGTCCTTCCAGCGGCCTTCCGAAAACATGAAAACGGCGTCCACCCCACATGCGAGGTGGACGCCGTTGACGAAGCTACTTGCTCTTCTTCTCCCGCTTGCCGTAGCGGGCCTCGAAGCGCGCGACCCGGCCGCCGGTGTCGAGGATCTTCTGCTTGCCCGTGTAGAACGGGTGGCAGTTCGAGCAGACCTCAACGTGGATGCTGCCCGACTTCTTGGTGCTGCGGGTGGTGAACGTGTTCCCACAACCGCAGACGACCTCGGTCACGACGTACTCGGGGTGGATACCGGTCTTCACAGATCTTGCCCTTTCTCGGTGGCCGCCGGGTCCCCGGAGTGCGGGGTGAACCGGAGCCGGACTCGACCTAACAGTCTGCCAGATGGGCTGGCAGTCGCTTCAACAAGGCCCCACCAGCCCTTATTCCGGGGACCTTAGTCCCGGACCAAGTCCCCCGACCGTTCGTCGCAGCCCGGCGACCATCCGCCCCGCTGAATCCGATCGGGTGACTGACCGGCCGGGACGACCGAACGACACTCGTTGGCGTGTTCAAACTCGTCGGACGGCCGCTGCCACTACCCGCGTGGCTGGCCGTGCCCTTGCTCTTCGCGGCTGCCGTGCTCGGCGTCACCGCGGTCCTCGGGCTGCTGCTCGGCGCGGCGTGGCAGGCGACCCTGTCCCCCGCGTTGTTCGGTGCGGCCGCGGCCGTGACCGCCCTGATCGGGGTGGGGCCGGAGTGGTCGCCACGCTGCCGGGTGTGCGTCCGCCTCACCTACCCGACCGCCCTGTTCGCGGTCGGGCTCACGATCGGTGGCCCGCCGGTGCCGACGGTCGTGGCAGTACTCGTCGGCCTGCCGGCACTGGCAACCCTTGGCTACCTGTGCCGGCAGGAAAGACCGAGCGAGTCAGTCGTCGTTGACTGACGGTGTGTTCTTCGCCACCTGCATCAGGAACTCGATGTTGGTGCGGGTCTTGCGCAGCTGGGTCAGCAGCAGGTCGATGGCCTGCTGGTTGTCCAGCGCGTGCAGCACGCGGCGCAGCTTGACCGTGACCGCCAGCTCGTCCGGCGAGAGCAGCAGCTCTTCCTTACGAGTGCTGGACGCGTCCACGTTGACCGCCGGGAAGGTGCGCTTGTCGGCGATCTTGCGGTCGAGGACGAGCTCGGCGTTACCCGTGCCCTTGAACTCCTCGAAGATCACGGTGTCACCGGCGGAACCGGTCTCGACCAGCGCGGTCGCGAAGATGGTCAGCGAGCCACCGTCTTCGATGTTCCGCGCGGCGCCGAGGAAGCGCTTCGGCGGGTAGAGCGCCGTCGAGTCGACACCACCGGACAGGATCCGGCCGGACGCCGGGGCCGCCAGGTTGTAGGCACGACCCAGGCGGGTGATCGAGTCGAGCAGCACGACCACGTCGTGGCCCATCTCGACCAGGCGCTTGGCCCGCTCGATCGACAGCTCGGCGACCGTGGTGTGGTCGCCCGGCGGGCGGTCGAAGGTCGAGGCGATGACCTCGCCCTTCACCGACCGCTGCATGTCGGTGACCTCTTCCGGCCGCTCGTCCACGAGCACGACCATCAGGTAGCACTCGGGGTTGTTCGTGGTGATCGCGTTCGCGATCGCCTGCAGGACCGACGTCTTACCGGCCTTCGGCGGCGACACGATCAGCGCACGCTGGCCCTTGCCGACCGGCATCACCAGGTCGATGACACGGGTCGTGAGGATGTGCGACTCGGTCTCGAGGCGCAGTCGCTCGTTCGGGTACAGCGGCGTCAGCTTGGTGAACTCGGGCCGGTGCTTGGCCTGGTCCGGGTCCAGCCCGTTGATCGTCTCGACGCGCACCAGCGGGTTGAACTTCTGCCGCTGCTGCTCGCCCTCCCGCGGCTGGCGCACCATGCCCGTGATCGCGTCACCGCGGCGCAGGCCGTACTTGCGGACCAGCGACAGCGACACGTAGACGTCGTTCGGGCCGGCGAGGTAGCCGGAGGTACGCACGAACGCGTAGTTCTCCAGCACGTCCAGCACGCCGGCGACCGGCAGCAGGACGTCGTCCTCGCGCACCTCGGTGTCCGGGCTGTCCCCGCGGCCGCCACTGGTGCCGCCCCGGCGGCGACGGTCGCGGAACCGGCGACCGCGACGGCGACCGCCGTCCTCGTCGTCGTCCTCGTCCGCGGACACGTTGTCCGTGCGGCCGGTGTTGCGCGACTCGCCCCGGCTGTCCTGGTTGCGGTCCTGGTTACGGCCGTTGCGGCGGTCGTTGTTGCGCTCGCGGTCGCCGCCCCGGTCGTTGTCCCGCCCGCGGCCGCCGCGCTCCTCGCGCTTCTCGGCCTGTGGCTTGTCCTCGGCAGCGGCCGGACGCTCCTCCGGACGCTTGGCCTCCTGTTCGGGGGCACCGGCGGCACGGCTCGCGCTGCGGCGACGGCGGTTGCGGTCGCGGCCGCCGCTTTCCTCGGGCGAGTCCGCGGACTCGGCCTGCTCCGGCTGCGCGGCCTTGGGCTCCGCGTCAGCGGGTGTGGCCACCACGTTGGACGCGGCCTTCGACGCCGTCTTCTTCTTCGCCGGGGCGTCCTCGATGCCGAGCGGCAGCGTGTCGGAGGCCGTGTTCGCGGCCTTGGCCGAGCCCCCGGACTGCCGCTCCTTGATGGCGGCGATGAGGTCGCCCTTGCGCATCCCGGCCGTGCCGGTGATGCCGAGCTGGCCGGCGAGCTCCCGCAGCTCCGCCAGCACCATGCCGGTCAGACCGGCTCGACGCTTGGTTCCCCCGTTCGCGCTGCCGCGCGCTGTGCTTTCGGCCGCATTGGCGTCGGCGACCGTGCCGTTGGCAGTTTCACTGCCCAGCAGATCAGTGTTGCTCACTCATGTCCTTCCTGACCAGGTCCCCGCCTCCTGAGGTGGACCCGTGAACCAGCGGACCGCCGTTCGTCGATATCGAGACGGCGTGCTCCGCGGCCTCGCCAACGCGGAGCTGTTCTTCTTCCCCGCAGGTTTCGGACGGCTTTCGGTATCCGTCAACGTCGACTCTGGACCCTGGTTAGGCCGAGTCGCCGACTGAACGGAAGATGCGACCCGAGGAAAGAAACCCCGGGAACGACACCGGGCGCCCGTACGCGCGGTGACTGAACGCCCCTGAGGGTAGACGCACACCTGTCCGGGTGCAACAACCGGGGTGTCGGCGTGGCTAATCCAGACAACGTTCGCTACCTGCTGTTTGTTCCATTCGCCTCGATGGTCGCACCCGTCCGGGCGACAGGGAGCGCATGTACGGCGAAGCCGAACGTGTCGAGGCCGGGGGGCAGCGCGCCGCCCGCCGGGAGCGCGAACACCGTCGGCCCGGCGCCGGAAACCGTTGCCGGGACACCGTTTCCGCGAAGTTCACGCACCATTCGCATGGTGTCCGGCCAGGCGCTCTCCCGGTAGTCCTGGTGCAGCCGGTCCTCGGTCGCGGGCAGCAGCAGATCCGGTCGGGTGGTGAGCGCGTGCACGGCGAGCGCGCACCGGCCGGCGACGAACGCCGCGTCCTTGTGCGGAATGTTGCCGGGAAGCAATCCACGTGTGACCGACGTCGCCGAGTGCGTCTCGGGAATCAACACGACCGGCGTTAAATCGGAGTGTGGTTCCAGGCGTACCGCGCGGTAGTCGGCGCCTTCCGACCACGCCAGGACCAGGCCGCCGTACAGCGAGGCCGCCGCGTTGTCGGCGTGTCCCTCGAACTCCGCCGCGAGCTGGAGCGCGTCGTCGTCGAGCGGCCTGCCGGCGAGCCCGTACGCCGCGGCGACGCCCGCGACGATCGCGGCGGCCGACGAGCCGAGCCCGCGGGCGTGCGGGATCACGTTGTGGCAGCGCAGCGCCACCCCGGGCAGCTCCAGGCCCAGCGCGTCCGCGGCCTTGCGCAACGCGCGGACCACCAGGTGCGACTCGTCGGCAGGCACCTGGTCGGCGCCCTCGCCGGTGACCTCGAGCTTGACGCCGCCGCTGGTCACGGCCACCTCGACGGTGTCGTACAGACCCAGCGCCATGCCGAGCGCGTCGAAGCCGGGACCGAGGTTCGCGGTGGACGCCGGGACCCTGATCCGAACCGTCATGCCAGTTCGAGCGCCGCGGCCACCGCGTGCGGCTCGACCGGGATGGCCTCGACCTCGGCCATCTCGGCCAGCACGGTGTCCGGGTCCTTCAGGCCGTGGCCGGTGACCGTGCAGACGACGAGCGAGCCGGCCGGGATGCGGCCGTCGGCGGCGGTGGCGAGCATGCCGGCCACACTCGTGGCGGACGCCGGTTCGACGAAAACGCCTTCCCTACGGGCGAGTAGGTGGTATGCCGCCAGGATCTTCTCGTCGGTGACCGCGTCGATGAGCCCGTCGGACTCGTCGCGGGCGTTGATGGCGCCGGTCCAGGACGCGGGGTCGCCCACCCGAATGGCGGTGGCGATCGTGTCCGGGTTCCTGACCGGCTTGCCGTGCACGAGCGGTGCGGCGCCGGCGGCCTGGAAGCCGAACATCCTGGGCACCGAGGCGACCACACCGTCCCGGGCGTACGCGCGGTAACCGCTCCAGTACGCGGTGATGTTGCCGGCGTTGCCGACCGGCAGGCAGTGCATGTCCGGGGCGCGGCCGAGCACGTCGCAGATCTCCCACGCGGCGCTCTGCTGGCCGACCAGGCGGACCGGGTTGACCGAGTTGACCAGCTCGACCGGGTACTCGGCGGAGGTCTTGCGGGCCAGCTCGAGGCAGTCGTCGAAGTTGCCGTCGACCTGGAGGATCTTGGCGCCGTACACGACCGCCTGGGCGAGCTTGCCCTTGGCGATCTTGCCGCTGGGCACGAGGACCGCGCAGTTCAGGCCCGCCCGGGCGGCGTACGCGGCGGCCGAGGCGGACGTGTTGCCGGTGGACGCGCAGATCACGCCCGCGACACCCGACGCGAGCGCGTAGGTCATGGCCACGGTCATGCCGCGGTCCTTGAACGAGCCGGTCGGGTTGGCGCCCTCGACCTTGAGGTACACGCGGCAGCCGGACAGCTCCGACAGGTGCGGCGCCTCGACCAGCGGCGTGCCGCCCTCGTGCAGCGTCACCGGGGTCGCGCCGGCCGGCAGCTCGATGCGGTCGGCGTAGGCCGCGATGACGCCGGGCCAGCCGGGCCGGACGCCAAGAGAGGCTTGCGATGTCATGGTTCTTCTCCTTCGACCCGCATCACGCTGGCAACCTCGCGGACCGACGGCAGGCCGGCCACCTTTTCCACTGTGGACCGTAGCGCCTCGTCAGGGGCGTGGTGTGTGACTATCACCAGGCTCGCGTCGCTGCCCCGGCCGGACTGGCGCACGGCGGCGATGCTGACATCGTGCTCGGCGAACACCGACGCGACGGCGGAGAGCACACCCGCGCGGTCGGCCACGTCGAGGCTGACGTGGTAGCGGGTGTTCACCTGGGCGATCGGCTGGACGGGCAGCGCGGCGTAGGAGGACTCCCCCGGGCCCCGGCCGCCGCTGACCTTGTTGCGTGCCACGGCGACGAGGTCGCCGAGCACCGCGCTCGCGGTCGGCGCGCCACCCGCGCCCTGGCCGTAGAACATGAGCGAGCCGGCCGCGTCGGCCTCGACGAACACCGCGTTGAACGCGCCGCCGACGCTCGCGAGCGGGTGCGTCCGCGGGATCATGGCCGGGTGCACGCGCACCGCGACGCTGCCTCGGGCGTCGTCACCGATGCGCTCGCAGATGGCGAGGAGTTTTATCGTCCTGCCAAGGGTTTTCGCGGCGGCCACGTCGGCCGGGGTGACCGCGGCGATGCCCTCGCGGTACACGTCGGCGGCGGTGACCCTGGTGTGGAAGGCGATCGAGGCGAGGATGGCGGCCTTGGACGCGGCGTCGTAGCCGTCCACGTCGGCCGTGGGGTCGGCCTCCGCGTAGCCGAGCCGGGACGCCTCGTCGAGTGTCTCGGCGTAACTGGCTCCGGTCGAGTCCATGGCGGAGAGAATGAAGTTGGTGGTGCCGTTGACGATGCCCATCACGCGGGTGATGCGGTCGCCGGCCAGCGACTCCCGCAGCGGCCGCACCAGCGGGATCGCGCCCGCGACGGCGGCCTCGAAGTAGAGGTCCGCGCCGGAGGAGTCGGCGGCGGCGAACAGGTCGGCCGCGTGCTCGGCGAGCAGCGCCTTGTTGGCCGTGACGACCGACTTTCCGTTGCGCAGCGCGGAGACCAGCAGCCCGCGCACGGGCTCGATGCCGCCGATGACCTCGACCACGACGTCCACATCGGACCGGACGAGGGCGTCCGCGTCGGTGGTGATGAGGTGCTGCGGGACGTCCGGGTGGCGGTGGGGCCGGCGGACCGCGACGCCGGCCAGCTCGACCGGCGCGCCGATGCGGGCCGCGAGGTCGTCCGCCTGCTCGTCGAGGAGCCGGATCACCTGCGTGCCCACGGTTCCACAGCCGAGCATGGCCAACCGGATGGGTTTTCGCACGTTCACGACACCTCCAGGCGCAGCAGGTCGTCCAGCGTTTCCCTGCGCAGCAACAGGCGCGCCTCGCCGTCGCGGACCGCGACCACCGCCGGGCGTGCCAACCTGTTGTAGGAGCTGGCCATCGCGTAGCAGTACGCGCCCGTGGCGGCGACCGCGATGAGGTCACCCGGGGTGAGGTTCGCCGGCAGCCAGCAGTCCCGCACGACCACGTCGCCGGACTCGCAGTGCTTGCCGACCACCCGGGACAGCGTCGCCTCCGTGCCGCGCTCCCCCTCGCCGCTGCCCCGCGACACCAGCCGGCAGTCGTAGAGCGCGTCGTAGAGCGCGGTGCGGATGTTGTCGCTCATGCCGCCGTCGACGCTCACGTACCGCCGCGAGTGCCCGTGGCCCAGCTCGACGTCCTTGGTGGTGCCCACCTCGTAGACCGTCACCGTGCCCGGCCCCACGATCGCGCGGCCGGGCTCCACCGCGATCTTCGGCATCGCCAGCCCGGCGTGCTCGGACTCCTTGGCCACGATGGTGCGCAGCTGCTCGGCCAGCCAGGCCGGCGGTGGCGGGTCGTCGTCGGCCGTGTACGCGATGCCGAGGCCACCGCCCAGGTCCACTGTGGACACCGAGGACATGGCGTCGTCGCCGTGTTCCTTGTACAGGTCGGCGAGCAGCCCGATGACGCGGTGTGCGGACAGCTCGAACGCGTTGGCGTCGAAGATCTGCGAGCCGATGTGGCTGTGCAGGCCGACCAGCCGCAGCCCGGGCGAGCGCAGCACCCGACGCACCGCCTCCGCCGCGGCGCCGCCGGCGAGCGAGAAGCCGAACTTCTGGTCCTCGTGCGCGGTCGCGATGTACTCGTGCGTGTGGGCCTCGACGCCGACCGTCACGCGCACCAGCACGTTCTGGACCACACCCCGGTCGCGGGCGATCCGGTCGAGCCGGGCGATCTCGAAGAACGAGTCGAGCACCACCGCGCCGACCCCGGCCTCGACGGCCGCCGTCAGCTCGTCGACCGACTTGTTGTTGCCGTGCAACGTGATCCGCTCCGGCGGGAAGTCCGCGCGCAACGCGATCGCCAGCTCGCCGCCACTGCACACGTCCAGCGAGAGGCCCTCCTCGGCCACCCACCTCGCGATCTGCACGGACAGGAACGCCTTGGCCGCGTAGTGCACGAGCGCCGGGTCGCCGAACGCGCGGGCGTGGTCGCGGCAGCGGGACCGGAAGTCGTCCTCGTCCACCACGAACAGCGGCGTACCGAACTCGCGGGTCAGCTCGCGGACGTCCACGCCGGCGAGCCGGACCACGCCGTCCTCGCCGCGCGTGGCGTTGCGTGGCCAGATCTCCGGCGAGAGCCGGTCCAGCTCGTCCGGTGTGGACGGTCGAGGACCGGCTGTGTTGCTCGGCAGAAGGACTTCAGCGTGCCGGGGTCCGGCTGGATGCGCCCTCAAGGTCTACATCCTTTCCGGTGCGTCGACCGCCAGCAGGCCCAGGCCGTTGGCCAGCAGCTGCCGCGTCGCGCCGCACAGCGCGAGCCGGGCCGTGTGCAGCGGGGTGGGCTCCTCGTCACCCTGCGGCAGCACTCGGCAGTTGTCGTAGAACTTGTGGTAGGCGCTGGCCAGCTCTTCCAGGTAGCGGGCGATCCGGTGCGGCTCCCGCAGCTCGGCAGCCTTGCGCAGGACCTCCGGGTACTCGCCGATGGTGCGGATCAGGTCGCCCTCGCGCGGGTGGGTCAGCAGGCCGAGGTCCACCTCGGTCTCCGCGGTCGGCACGGTCAGCCCCAGCTCGGCGGCGTTGCGGGCGAGCGACGACAGCCGGGCGTGCGCGTACTGCACGTAGTACACGGGGTTGTCGTTGGTGCGCCGGGACCACAGGTCGAGGTCGATGTCGATCGTGGAGTCCGCCGAGGACCGGGTCAGCGCGTACCGGGCCGCGTCCACGCCCACCGAGTCGACCAGGTCGTTCATCGTGACGAGCGTGCCGGAGCGCTTGCTCATCCGGACCGGCCTGCCGTCGCTGACCAGGTTCACCATCTGTCCGATGAGGACCTCGACGGTGTCCGGGTCGTCCTCCAGCGCCGCCGCGGCGGCCTTGAGCCGGGCGATGTAGCCGTGGTGGTCGGCCCCGAGCATGTAGATGCACAGGTCGAACCCGCGCTGCCGCTTGTCCCGGAAGTACGCGATGTCACCGGCGATGTACGCGGGCGCGCCGTCGCTCTTGATGACCACCCGGTCCTTGTCGTCGCCGAACTCGGTGGTGCGCAGCCACCACGCGTCGTCCTCGAAGTAGAGGTGGCCCTTCTCCTTGAGCTGGTCGACCAGCTCCTCGACCGCCCCGGACCTGTGGAGCGAGTCCTCGTGGAAGTACACGTCGAAGTCGGTGCGGAAGTTGTGCAGGTCGGCCTTGATCTCGTCGAACATGAGGTTGACGCCGATCTTGCGGAAGACCTCGGCACGCTCGTCCGCCGGCAGCGACAACGCGCTCGGCTCCCGGCGCAGCACCTCGGCGGCCACGTCCGACAGGTACGTGCCCGCATAGCCGTCCTCCGGCGGCGGCTCACCCTTGGCGGCGGCGATCAGGGACCGGACGAACCGGTCGATCTGCGCACCCGCGTCGTTGAAGTAGTACTCGCGGGTGACGTCGCCGCCCTGCGCGGCCAACACCCGACCCAGCGCGTCGCCGACCGCGGCCCACCGGGTGCCGCCCAGGTGCAGCGGGCCCGTCGGGTTGGCGGACACGAACTCCAGGTTGATCTTCCGGCCGGCCATGAGGTCGCCGTGGCCGTAGGTCACGCCCTGGGTGAGCACCTGCCGGACGATGTCGCCCTGCGCGTCCGCGGCGATCCGCAGGTTGATGAACCCGGGGCCCGCGACCTCGGCGCCCGTGATGCCGTCGCGGTCGCCCAGTGCCTCGGCCAGCCAGCCGGCCAGGTCTCGCGGGGGCACGCCGACCTTCTTCGCGACCTGCAGTGCGAGGTTCGTCGCGTAGTCGCCGTGCTCCGGGTTTCTGGGTCGCTCGATGTTCGCGGCCGGGGGCAGGGCGGAGGTGTCCAGGTCTCGGCTGGTCAGCACGTCGACTGCGACGGCGCGGACCAGGTCGGCAAGTGCTGCGGGAGTCACCCCGGGAAGTCTAGGTAGCGGGTGTGCACCCGATAGAGTCGCCTCGGCCATACTGCTGAGGGTCCCTGCCCCCACCTGGAGGACGCCATCGAATTCCACGCTGGCCGGCTGGCAGTTCCCCTGCTCACCGCGGCCGTGCTCGTGGGCTGCACGGTGTCGCGCGGGTCGGACTCCACCTCGGAGTCGGACACCCAGCCGCCGACCTCGACCAGCGATTCGTCGGAGTTCACGCCCGGCGAGAACAACGAGGACCCCGCCGAGGACATCGAGGGCGTGGTCATCACCCCGTACGAAGGCGCGATACACGCCGAGCCGGGCCAGCGGGTCGCGTACACCAGGGCCCCGCCGGACGGCGGCCGCCACGACCCGATCTGGGCGGACTGCGGCGGCACGGTCTACCAGGCGCCGGTCCGCAACGAGCACATGGTGCACTCGCTGGAGCACGGCGCGGTGTGGATCGCGTACAACGTCGAGCGGATCACCACCGCCGACCTCGCGGCGCTGACCGAAAAGGTCGACGGCGTCCCGTTCATGATGCTCTCGCCCTACCCCGGTCTCGACGCGCCGATCTCCCTGCAGTCGTGGGGCCACCAGCTCAAACTGGACGACCCGGACGACCCGCGCGTGAACCAGTTCATCGAGGCGCTGCGGGAGAACCCGTACACCGCCCCGGAACCGGGCGCGCGCTGCGACTCCCAGGACACCGGGTTCGACCCGACCAACCCGCCGCCCTTCGACCTGACCCCGCCGGGGCCCGACGCGGCACCCGCCGGCCCGTAAACCCCTCCGGTTGACAGCTATCTGACACCCGGTCCTTACACTGGGCGGTCGGAGACTCCCTGTATTGAGACGAGGACCGACACCGGCATGGCCAGCGGAACGAAGAGCAAGGGCACGAACAAGCCCAGGGGCAAGACCGGCAGCGTCAACAAGGCCCGGCGTTCCGTCGTCGGCAGCGCACGCAAGCCGAAGCCGTGGGGCATGATCCTCGGCGTCATCGTGGTCGTCGCCCTGGCCGCCGGCGTCATCGGCTACGCGCTCATGACGGTCCACGACAAGGAGAAGTGGGTCGTCGCCGAGGACAACCAGGACCCGTCGGAGAACATCGACGGCGTGGTGCGCGTCAAGTACGACTCCGGCCAGCACGTCACGGCCCAGCAGCGGGTCGCGTACGACCACAGCCCGCCGCTCGGCGGCCCGCACGACGGCACCTGGGCGGACTGCAACGGCACCGTGTACCCGAAGGCCGTGCGCACCGAGAACATGGTCCACGCGCTCGAGCACGGCTCCGTGTGGATCGCGTACAACCCGGACAAGATCAAGGGCAAGGCGCTCAACACGCTGAAGGCCAAGGTCGAGGGCCAGCCGTACATGCTGATGTCGCCGTACCCGGGGCTCGACAAGCCGATCTCGATGCAGTCCTGGGGTCACCAGCTGAAGCTGACGAGCGCCACGGACCCGCGGGTCGACGAGTTCATCAAGTCGCTGCGGGAGAACCAGTACCAGAACCCCGAGCCGGGCGGCCGCTGCGACTCCCAGGACACCGGGTTCGACGTGACGAACCCGCCGCCGTTCGTGGCCGAGAAGCCGGACCCGAAGGACCCGAACACCGTCGGCATGGACGGCAAGGGCGCGACCCAGGCGACCGATGAGGGCGGGATGAACACGGGTTCCACCGGGGCCACCCCGCCCGCGACCCCGCCTGCCACCGACGGCACGCCGCCCGCCTCCGGTTCCGTGCCGGCCACCCAGCCCAGCCAGTGACGACCGATTCACGCAGTTCGTCCAGCCGCACCTTCGTGTTGGTCGCCGCCATGGTCGCGGTGCTGCTCGTCGGTGCGGCAGCCGGAATGTTGATCAGCACTGCCAGCACCGGGGGCGCCGACGCCGCGCCCGGCGGGGACTCGGTGGACGTCGGGTTCGCGCAGGACATGCGGATGCACCACCTGCAGGCCGTGACCATGGCCGGGATCGAGCGGGACCGCACGTCGGACCTCGAGCTGCGTGGCATCGCGTTCGACATCGAGTCGACGCAGCTCGCGCAGTCCAGCGAGATGGCCGGCTGGCTCACCGTGTGGGAGCAGCCGGACCTGCCCGCCCCCGGTGCCGGGCACATGACGTGGATGAGCGAGGGCGGTACCCACTCGCACAGCAACGGCGAGGGCGGCCAGACGACCGGCGCCGTGCAGCGGATGCCCGGGATGGCGTCCACCGACGAGCTGAACAAGCTGCGGAAGCTGTCCGGGGCCGAGCTGGACGTCTACTTCCTCCAGTTGATGCTGCGGCACCACGAGGGCGGGCTGGAGATGGCGCAGTACGCGGCCGAGCACGCGTCCAAGGGGTACGTGCGGAACCTCGCCGACAAGATCGTGAAGAGCCAGGAGGCCGAGTCGCGCCTCATGAAGTCGATGCTGGCTCAGCGGGGCGCCAAGCCCCTGCCGTTGTCCTGAGTCACCAGTGCAGCTCGCGGCAGGTGGCCGCGGCCTTGCCCGACTCGACCTGCAGCGTGGCGTGTTCCAGCTGGTAGTCGTCGGCCAGCAGCCGGCGGGCCGAGTCGAGGATGGCGGACTGGTCGCAGTCCGGGGTCACGGTCAGGTGGGCGGAGGCGACCTCCATGCCCGAGGTCAGCGTCCAGACGTGCACGTCGTGCACCTCGCCGACGCCGGGCAGGCCGGCCAGCGCGCCCGTCAGCGCGGTGACGTCCACCCGTTCAGGGGCGTGCTGGAACAGGATCCGCAGCGACCGCTTGGCCAGCGTCCACGTCCTCGGCAGGACGAACAACCCGATCGCCACACCGATGACGGGGTCGGCGTAGCGCCAGCCGAACACCAGCGTGATCAGGCCGGAGACCAGCACGCCGATCGAGCCGATCATGTCGGCCACGACCTCGAGGTACGCCCCGCGCAGGTTCAGGCTCTCCGCCTGGCCCTCCCGCAGCAGGAGGAACGCGATCACGTTGGCGGCCAGCCCGAGCAGGGACACGACCACGACGGGCAGACCCGGCACGGCCGGCGGCTCCGCGAGGCGGGTGACCGCCTCGTACAGGACGTACCCGGCGACGCCGAACAGCAGCACCGCGTTGGCCAGCGCCGCCAGCACCTCCGCGCGGTAGAGGCCGAACGTCCGCCCCGGCCGGCTGTGCGACCGCCGAGCGGCGACGATCGCGGCCAGCGCGAGCCCGACCCCCAGGACGTCGGTCACCATGTGGGCACCGTCGGAGAGCAACGCCAACGACCCGGTCGCGAGCCCCGCGGCGATCTCGACGACCATGAACACCGCGGTCACGACGAACGCCGCGGCCAACCGCCCCAGATGCCTTCCGGACGCGCTGGTCGGGATCCCGTGCCCGTGTCCATGACCCATGACCTCAACTTATAGTCACATGCGCATGAGTACAAGTGGAACGAGTCGGACACCACCGGGGCTCATGTGAGGCGCCACAACCCCGAACCCTCAGCCCTCCAGCAGGGACTCGCCCTTCTTGTCACGCACGTCCATGAGGCGGGCAGCCGACACCCGGAAGTGGAAGTCCGCCGTCGCGCCCGTCACCTCCACGAGCCAGGTGTCGATGCCGATCTGGAAGACGCGCCGGCCCCGCGGCGACATGGGGTGCTCCGGCCGGTACTCCTGGGCCATCTTGTACGCGGACCGCCGGGCCGCGTCGCGGTCGTCGCAGGGCAGCACGCGGGTGAGCACCCAGCGGTAGGAGTCCCGCCCGAACCCGATGGTCTCCTCCAGGAGCACCTGCCACTCGGCGAACCGCGACTCGTCCTCGGCGGGCAGCACGTCCTCGGGGTGCGTGCCGTCCCAGTGATCGTCATCTCTCACGGGTGGGAAGCTAGCGCTCCGGCCAGTACCACGGGGGCTGATCGAGCAAACCCTGACCGTCGAGTGTGGTGTTGCCCGCCTCCTTGACGAGCGTCAGCACCGTCGCCTTCTCGAGCGCCCCGACCAGTGTCGCCGAGTGCGTGACCACCACCACCTGGCTGCGGGTGGCCGCGGCGCTGACGAGGTGCGCGAGCGGCGGCAGCAGGTCGGGGTGCAGGCTCGTCTCCGGCTCGTTCAGCACCAGCAGCTCGGGCGGCCGCGGCGTGAGCAGGGCGGCCACCCACAGCAGGTACCGCAGCGTCCCGTCGGACAGCTCCGCCGCGTCCAGCGGCCTGAGCAGGCCGTGCTGGTGGAACCGCAGGCCGAACCGGTTGGCGTGGTGGACGACGTCGACCCGGCAGCCGGGGAAGGCGTCCGCGACCGCGTCGTCGAGTTCCCCGGCCGCGCCGACCTCGCGGATCGTCTGCAGCGCGGCGGGCAGGTCGGCGCCGTCGTGGTTGAGCACGGGCGTGCGGGTGCCGATCCGGGACTGCCGGGCCGGCGCGTCGCGGTCGGTGCGGAACTGGTCGTAGAACCGCCACGACCGGATCCGGTCGCGAAGCAGCAGGACCTCGGGCTCGGCCAGCTCGCTCAGCATCGAGTCGGTCAGCCGGATCTCGGCCGAGGCCCACTCGCCGTCGGCGCCCCGCGCCCGGACGACGTGCCCGGCACGGTCGGCCACCAGCATCGCCGGCCGCAGCACGGGCCCGTTCCACAACGCCTCGCGCTTGAACTCCGGATCCAGGTAGAACATCGTCTCGGCGGGCCGCGGCAGGCCGAGGTCCAGCGCGTAGCCGTACTCCTCACCGCCGAAACCGAGCCGCAGCTCGACCGGCTTGGTGCGGACCGTGCCCTGGACCTTGCGGCCCTTCCTGGTGCCCTGCTCGGGCCCCGCCCACAGCGTGGAGTGGAGCCCACCCTCCCCGGCCAGCGCCGCGATGGCGCCGTTGCGGGACGCGTCCGCCAGCAGCCGCAGGGCGCGGTACAAACTGGACTTGCCCGTCCCGTTCGCCCCTGTCACCACGGTCAGCGGTGACAGGGGCAGCACGAGCCTGCGCAGCGACCGGTAGTTCTCGACCGCCAGGGTCTGGATCACGCTGTCTGGATCACGCGTCTACTTCGCGCCTGTCCTCGGCCCACATCGTGTGGAAGGTGCCCTCGCGGTCGACGCGCTTGTAGGTGTGCGCGCCGAAGAAGTCCCGCAGGCCCTGGATCAGCGCGGCCGGCAGGCGCTCGGACCGCAGCCCGTCGTAGTAGGCGAGCGACGAGGAGAAGGCGGGCGTCGGGATGCCGGCCTGCGCGGCGTGCGCCACGATCCGCCGCCACGACTCCTGGCCATCCGCGACCGCGTCCCGGAAGTACGGCGCGACCAGCAGCGACTCGGGCCGCTCGGCGGCGTAGGCCTCCTTGATCCGGTCGAGGAACCGGGCGCGGATGATGCAGCCGCCGCGCCAGATGGTGGCCATGGCGCCGAGGTCGATGTCCCAGCCGTACTCGGCGCTGGCCGCGGCCATCTGGTCGTAGCCCTGGGCGTACGCGACGACCTTGGACGCGTACAGCGCCTTGCGCACGTCGTCGATGAACGTCTCGCGGTCCACCGGCGCCACCGAGCCCGGCCCCGGCAGCGCCTGCTGCGCCGCGACCCGCTGCTCGGGGTGCGCCGACAGGGCCCGCGCGAACGTGGCCTCGGCGATGCCCGTCACCGGAACGCCCAGGTCGAGGGCGGTCTGCACGGTCCAGCGGCCGGTGCCCTTCTGCTCGGCCTGGTCGACCACGACGTCCACGAACGCGTTGCCGGTGGCGGCGTCGACGTGCCCGAGCACCTCGGCGGTGATCTCGATGAGGAACGACTCGAGGTCGCCGGAGTTCCACTCGGCGAAGATCTCGGCCAGCTCCTTGGGCGACGCGCCGAGCCCGTCGCGCAGCAGGTGGTACGCCTCGGCGATGAGCTGCATGTCGGCGTACTCGATGCCGTTGTGGACCATCTTGACGAAGTGCCCGGCGCCGTCCGGCCCGACGTGCGTGCAGCACGGGGTACCGTCGACCTGGGCGGCGATCTTCTCGAACATGGGGCCGAGCGTCGCGTAGGACTCCTTCGAGCCGCCGGGCATGATGCTCGGCCCGAGCAGGGCGCCCTCCTCGCCACCGGAGACGCCGGCGCCGACGAAGTGCAGGCCACGCTCACGCAGCTCGGCCTCGCGCCGCCGCGTGTCGGCGAAGTGCGCGTTGCCGCAGTCGATGACGATGTCACCCTCGTCCAGGTGCGGGACGAGCTCCTCGATCACCGCGTCGGTCGGGCCACCGGCCTTGACCATGATGACGACGCGCCGGGGCCGCTCGAGCGCCGCGACGAAGTCCTCGATCGACTCGGTGGGCACGAACACGCCCTCGTCACCGTGCTCCTCGACCAGCGAGCGGGTACGGGCCGGGGTCCGGTTGTGCAGGGCGACGGAGAAGCCGTTGCGGGCGAGGTTGCGTGCCAGGTTGCGGCCCATGACCGCAAGCCCCGTGACACCGATCTGAGCCTGATTTGCCATGTGCCCACTCTGCCCGAGGAACGTCCCGGACGCACTCAGCGAGTACCGGACGAATCAGTGAACTCCTCCATTGGTATGACCAGTACTCACCGCAGCTCGAGGCTCCCCCGCAACTCGGTGACGATCTCGCGGACCCGCTCGTAGATGTCCGCACCGCGGACCGCGAAGTACTGGAGGTCGCCCAGCACGTAGCCGACGAGGAGGCCCGTCTCCCCCGGCTTCAGGGTCTCCGCCACCCGCGTCACGCGCCTGGCCAGCTCCAGGCGGTCCTCCGGCGTCAGGTCCGCGCTGTTCAGCGCGAGCGACAGCAGCTCGGTCAGCTGGGCGCCGTACTCGCCGGCGTGCGTGTTCTGGAAGTCGCGGATCACCGTGTTCACCGGCTTGTTGATGAACGTCGTGGGCCCGTGGAAGTTGACCTCGCCGAGCGTCCCCTGCGCGAGGACGACCGTGGGGCCGCTGAACGTGGTTCTCCGCAGCACCGTCTTCGCGGCCTCGACGCGGGCCAGTGCGTCGCGGTCGGCCCACGACGCGGACGCCGCCAACGCCCGCAGCGCCTCGGCGCCGCGCACCGACGAGCCGGACCTCGCGCGTTCCGCGGAGTCCTCGTAGGCGGCCCGGAGGTCGTAGCCGGACGGCGTGTCCCGCACCGCGCGGTGGATCTCGGTGAACAGCTCTCGGAACGAGGCCGGCGACGCCGACTCGATCGGGAACACGATCGTCCCGTTCCCGGTGCCACCGAACAGGACCAGGCACGGGAACCGCGCCGGGTCGACACCGAGCTCGCGTGCCACGTCGTACAGCCCGCTCTTGTCGTACGGCGTCCACTTCAGCCAGCGCAGCACGGACAGCGTGCGCAGCAGGGGCGGCTCCAGGTGCGCCCGCCAGTACTTACTGGCCTGCCGCCAGCTCGCCGGCCGCTCGACCACGAAGATCCGCAGCAGGTCGCCGGAGAGCGCGTTCAGCTCGTCGAAGTGGGTGCGGACGTAGGTGGCGAGCGCCGCGTCCTCCTCGGTGTAGAGCAACGCGCCCCACAGCCGCGGCCATGCCGCGACCTCCAGCGCGGCGGCCACGTGCAGGCGGTCGAACAGCTGCTCCGGATCGCCGAGCGGCGCCAGTTCGTAGGCACCCATCGGCGGCGTCTCCGCCTTGAGCAGCACGAGGTCACCGTCGTCCAGGTGTTCCCCGACCGATGCCTCGTCCGGCAGGCGGTCCCCGCTGACGGCGTCTTCCAGCCAGAGCTGCCACACCTCACCGCTGTCCTCGCCCGACTCGTCGAGGGCGGTCCTCGCGAGGTCCGCGACGGTCACCGCCGGGTCGACGGTCAGGGTGCGCAGGCCCGCGGCGACCCGCTCGTCCACCGCGTGCCACCGGTCCGGGTCGGTGCCTTCCCGTCGATAGGCCAGCACGGCCGCGGCGTGTTGCCCGAGCGTGCCCCTCGTCGTCGCGTGGTCGCCCACCCACACGACGACATCGACGCGAATGGGTTGGTTCACGTGAACATCGAGGTGACGCTGGTGACGATGGCAGCCGCCGGGGTCGCGATGTCAGCCGCCCGCGCGACGATCCGGCCGACCTTCGAGAGCTTCGACTCGACCGTGGCGGGGGCGGTGCTCGCCGCCGCTTCGTGGACGAGCCGGGCCGCCTCCTCGCGGTCCTGCTCGGGCAGGTCCGCGCTGGTGAGCACGAGCCGCAGCAGTGCGGCGAGCTGCTCACCGGATGCGGTCGCGTAGTTGTTCTGGAAGTTCTGTACGACGGTGTCCACCGGTTTGTTGACGAACGTCGTCGGCCCGTGGAAGTTGAAGTTCTCGGTCAAAGCCCGCTCTCCCGATCAGTCGTCCTCGGGATCATCCAACTCCTCGCGGATGATGTCGTCGATCCGGCGGGACGCTCGCCGCAGTCCGCGCGCGACGGCGACGACGAGCACGACGAGTACGGCACCGCCGATGATGATCGTCAGGGCGATCATTTGTTGGGCTCATTCCGTTGTGCTGGCTCGCGACGCTGGCCACCCCCAGGCAGGCGCACACACCCTACTGGCTTCTTCATCGTGGTGCACGGTCCGGCGTGATGGTCCACACGGGTGAAATGTCCGTGCGGCCACGATCGTTGCAGATGACGTGCGAGAGACGGACGTGGTGGTGATCGGGGCCGGGCAGGCGGGGCTGTCGAGCGCGTACTTCCTGCGGCGCGCGGGCATGGACTTCGCCGTGCTGGACGCGGACCCCGGGCCGGGTGGCGCGTGGCAGCACCGCTGGCCGACGCTGCGGATGGCGACCGTGCACGGGATCTTCGACCTGCCGGGCATGAAGTTCGCGCCACCGTCCCCCGACAAGCCGGCCGCGACGGCAGTGCCGGCGTACTTCGCCGCCTACGAGCGGGAGTTCGATCTGGACGTGCGGCGCCCGGTGGTGGTGTCGGCCGTCCGGCCCGGCGGTCCCCGGCTGCTGGTGGACACGTCGGCGGGCACGTGGGCGGCCCGGGCGGTGGTCAACGCGACCGGCACGTGGACCCGGCCGTTCTGGCCGCACTACCCCGGTGAGTTCGCGGGCCGCCAGCTGCACACGGCGGACTACCGCGGCCCGGCGGAGTTCGCCGGCAAGCGGGTCCTGGTGGTGGGCGGCGGCACGTCGGCGGTGCAGCTGCAGCTGGAGATCGCCGCCGTCGCCGAAACTTTCTGGGTGACCCGCCGCCCGCCCGTGTTCCGGACGGAGCCGTTCACCCACGAGTACGGTCGTGAGCTCATCGCCCGGGTCGACGAGCGCGTCCGTGCTGGACTGCCACCCGAAAGTGTGGTCCGGGCAACGGAGTTGGGGCTGACGCCGGAGGTCGTGGCAGCGCAGCGTCAAGGGCTGCTGGCCCGCCGTCCGATGTTCGACCGTCTCGTCCCGACCGGAGTCGCGTGGGCGGACGGCACCACACTGGACGTCGACGTGATCCTGTGGTGCACGGGCTGGCGCGCCGCCCTGGACCACTTGGCACCACTGGGTTTGCGTGGTCCCGGCGGCGGGATCGTCATGGACGGCACGAGGGTCGTGGCCGAGCCGCGGCTGCACCTGGTGGGGTACGGCCCGTCGGCGAGCACGGTCGGCGCGAACCGGGCCGGGCGCACGGCGGTGCGCGAGATCCGGCGGCTGCTCGGCGTGGCATCGGCGGTCGCGTGACAATAGGCGTCGTGCGAACCTGCCCGTGCGGAACACCGCTCCCCTACGACGAATGCTGCGGCCGCGTCCACTCCGGTGTGGTCACGGCCCCGACGGCCGAGGCGCTGATGCGTTCCCGGTACAGCGCCTTCGCGACCGGCGACGTCGAGTACCTGCTGCGGAGCTGGCACCCCGACACGCGGCCTACCGCGCTCACGCTCGACCCCGCCCAACGCTGGGAACGCCTGGAGATCCTGAACGCCACGGACGGCGGGCTCTTCCACCAGGAGGGCACGGTCGAGTTCCGCGCGCACTACCGGCACAGCAGCCACACCGGCGTGCTACACGAGCGAAGCCGCTTCACCCGGGTGGACGGCCACTGGCTCTACGTGGACGGCGACATGAAGTGACGTGAAAACGGGTACCCGTGAGTTCGTGGCGGCCCCAATCACCGACGAGCGTGTGGCAACCGTCCTGAAGGCCTTCGTCCGCGCCTGCAACGCGATGGTCCCCAGGCTGGCGGAGGTTCGCTGGCTGGGGCCGGGTCGGGCAGCGGTCGACCCGGAGCAACGCTCAACGTGGTGGATCAACCGAACCGGCAGGCTGACCGCGCTGGCCGCGTCGGTAACCGGCCTGGCCGGTGCCCTGGGTGATCGCCTGCCTGTCCAGGACGCCCTGGGCGCGGCCGGCCAGGGCCTACTCCTGTGCGCGATAGCCCACGAGCACGGCGTGCACGACGTGGACACGAGGGTCCGCCTACTGGCCGCGGTCCTCTTCGACCGAGAGGTGGACCCCACCTCCGCCACACACACGACGCCGGTTGATGCTCCCCCACAACGCCGCCTGGGCCTGAAACCCACCGCGAAGTGGCTGTGGCGCCAGGGAAGACTGCTACTGGCGGTGTCGGACGAGTTGGAGAAGCGTCCGCACGGCCGGTTCTACCACCGAGCCCTGGGAATGCTTCCCGTAGTGGGCATGGCCGGCGACTACCTGGGCGAACGGGCGGCCCTGAAACGAGCGGCCCGAGCGGGCGAACGCTGGCTGCACCGGCACGGCAACAGCAGCGCACCTGTGACCCACTGAACAGTGCCAATGTGCTTTCCTAAGCGGACTCATTCACCGCTCTGGGGGACACATGGACACACCCACGCCCAAAAGACCCGTCGAGTCACCGGAAGCTGCCCCCACCCAGCTTCCGGACTCCACCCCAACGGCCACCACCGAACCACCCGCTCCACCAATCCCAACGGAACCCACCCTTCCCACCAACCCGCCAGCCCCCGCATCCACCACAGCGGCCACCACGCCACCAATCCCAACCGAACCCACCGACCCATCAACACCCGCCTCCCCCACCACAACCGCCCTCACCCCGGCCACCGCACCACCAACCCCAACCGAACCCACCCCACCAACCTCGGCCGCCCCT
>Ga0081539_10001218_pt1 | contig 45966 bp, 43 predicted proteins | sample TabmetS4T2R2_FD_71023 | JGI IMG/M metagenome (GOLD analysis project Ga0081539, IMG submission 71023) | Tabebuia heterophylla rhizosphere microbial communities from the University of Puerto Rico - S4T2R2 | ecosystem: Host-associated > Plants > Roots > Rhizosphere ... | reverse complement strand
CCCCGGGGCCCGCCCCCAAACCGACAACCCGCACCGCCCCCTTTTCCCCGCCGCACCAGCAGAAGCAGATCCGCCTGCAGCTGGCCAGCGTGCTCAAAGCCGTCATCTCGCAGCGCCTGATTCCACAAATCGACGCGCGCAGCCGTGTGCCGGCCGTCGAAGTCCTGATCAGCACGGCGTTCATTCGCGACTGCATCATGGACAAGGAGAAGACGCACCTGATCCACGGCGCCATCGCGCAGGGCACGTCGCAATACGGGATGCAGACGTTCGATCAGTCGATCTTCAGCCTCTACCAGCAGAACCTGGTCTCGTACGAGGAGGCGCTGCGCTGGGCGTCGAACGTCGACGAGTTCAAGCTCAAGGTGCAAGGTATTTCCAGCACCGCCGAGATGGCCCGCGACCAGATGGCCACGGTCGGACGGTCGACCGGCGGGCGCCAGCCCGAGATCACGAGGTTTGGGAGCTGACCCGTACGTCGACGCGCTCACGATGCTCGCGCGCCGCGAGCTGTCGGAAGCGCAGATCCGCCAGCGGTTAGCTCGCCGCGGTCACACAACGGAATCCATCGATACAGCGGTCGAGCGCCTGAAGTCCGAGCGCGCGATTGACGACGTGCGCGTGGCCGGCGCGATCGCGCGAACCGAAACACACGTGCGTCGCCGCGGACGCCTGCGCGTGGTCCGCCAGATCGAAGCTGCCGGAATCGCGCGATCGATCGCCAAACAGGCCGTCGACGAGCTGTTTCAGGACGTCGACTCTGATGCGCTGCTTGCGGCCGCGCTCGAAAAGCGTCTCCGCGGCCGCGACACCATTGACGAACAGGCCGCCCGCCGCCTCTATCGCTACCTGACCACGCAAGGCTTCGCTTCGGACCGCGTGCTCGCGGCGCTGCGGTCTCGAAGATCGCGCAGCTGACGAAAGAGCGACAGATCGAGTACGCTCCACTGAACCATGGCTCTTCCATCCCGCGCGCGTCACCGGTATTCGTACGCGGAGTACTTGGCCTACGAACGCGATAGCGCATTGAAACACGAGTACGTCGACGGCGAGATTCTGGCCATGGTGGGCGGATCGCTCCGCCACAGCGCTCTGGCATCACGGATGACGGCGCGCCTCGAAACCGGCCGAAAACCAGGGTGCGTCGCGTTCCAGTCGGACATGCGCCTCCGGGTGCTTGCGACTGGGCGCGCAACCTATCCGGACTGCTCGATGGTCCGCGGACCCATCGAGTTGGATCCCGCTGATCCAAGCCGTACGACCATCGCGAACCCCACTCTGATCGTGGAGGTTCTGTCCCCATCGACGGAAGAGGACGATCGCGGAGGCAAGTGGCAGGACTACCAGCTGATCCCTTCGCTGCACGAGTACGTGCTCGTCAGCCAGTCCGTTCCACGCATCGAGCGCTATCGCCGCCTCGTGTCCGGCGGGTGGGAATACCAGGACGTTCGTGAAGGCACGTTGCAGCTCGACTCGGGCGCTCTTCTCGACTTGCGGACGCTGTACGCCGACCTGCCCGAGTGAGGCCCGCAGTAGCACCGGGCCTGTTCCTGTCGCCCGACGCCCACGGCCTGTTTCCTGGCACAACCCTGACACCGGATTCCTGACACCGGAATCCTGTCCACTAAAATAGCCGGGTGAGATCCCAGGACATCCGCGCATCGTTCCTCGACTACTTCAGGCGCAACGATCATCGTGTCGTCGCCAGCTCCCCGCTGGTGCCGCATGAGGACCCGACGCTGCTCTTCACCAACGCCGGCATGAACCAGTTCAAGGACGTCCTGCTCGGCAGGGAGAAGCGCGAGTACACGCGAGCGACCACGGCGCAGAAGTGCATGCGTGTGAGCGGCAAGCACAACGACCTCGACAACGTCGGGCCGTCGTTCCGGCATCACACGTTCTTCGAGATGCTCGGCAACTTCTCGTTCGGCGACTACTTCAAGCGCGACGCACTCCCGTTTGCCTGGGAGCTGTTGACAGGCGAGTGGAACATGCCCGCGGACCGCTTGTATCCGTCGATCTTCCGCGGCGACAGCAGCGTGCCGCGCGACGAGGAGGCCTTCGACGTCTGGACCAAATTCGTCCCGGCCGATCGGATCGCCGAGCTTGGCGCGGACGACAACTTCTGGACGATGGGCGACACCGGTCCGTGCGGCCGCTGCTCCGAGATCTATTACTACCGCGGCCCGCAGATTCCCTGTGCCGAGGAAGCCGGCGGCACCGCATGTCGTGGGCTGGAGTGCAGCTGCGATCGCTTCATCGAGATCTGGAACAACGTCTTCATGGAGTTCGATCGGCAGGCCGACGGGACGCTGAATCCGCTGCCGGCGCCGTCGATCGATACGGGCATGGGGTTCGAGCGTGTGACCGCCGTTCTCCAAGGTCATCTTTCGAACTACGACACGGATCTATTCACACCGCTGCTATCGGCCATCGGCGATCGCGCGGGGACACGCCATGGCGGCACGATGGCTCCCGCGGACGTGTCGATGCGTGTCGTCGCGGACCACATGCGGGCGATGACGTTTCTCATCGCCGACGGTGTCGTGCCGTCGAACGAGTGGCGCGGCTACGTGCTGCGGAAGATCATGCGGCGCGCGATGCGGCACGGCAAACGCCTCGGCGTCACCGAGCCCTTCCTCCATACGCTGGTCGATGTCATCGTCGCCGAGTTCGGCGAAGCGTATCCCGAGCTCAGGAGTGGTCGCGCTGCGATCGTGCAGGTCGTTCGCAGCGAGGAGGAACGCTTCGATGCCGTGCTGACGGGCGGCCTGCCGCGACTGGAGGACGTGCTGGATCGTGCGGCGGCTGGCGACAAGGTCGTGCCCGGGGATGTCGCATTCCGGCTTTACGACACCTACGGGCTACCGCGCGACTTCATCGAGGACATGATCGACGACCGGAAGCTGACGCTCGATCGCGAAGGATTCGAACGGGCGATGGAGGCTCAGCGCGAGAAGGCGCGCGCCAAGAGCGCATTCAAGGGCGCGACGCAGGATGCGACGTCCTGGGCAGCTGATGACGACATTACCGAACGGCTCAATGCAATCGGCGAACACGTGTTCCGCGGCTACGACACGACGACGCTGAACAGCCAGATCGTCGCGCTGTTCGACGGCAATCATCAGCAGGTTGCGTCACTCGAGAGCGGACAACAGGGCTTCGTCGCCCTCGCCGAGACTCCGTTCTACCTCGAGGCAGGTGGTCAGGTGTCCGACGTCGGATCGATCACCGCGCCAGGCGGCGAAGCGCAGGTCGTGTCCGTTGCTCGCGTGCCGAACTGGCCCCGGCTGCATGGCGTACGCATGGCCAGTGGCACCCTCCGCGCTCGCGACATCGTCACGGCGAACGTAGCGGCCGTGGTTCGTGACGCAACACGTCGAAACCACACGGCGACGCATCTGCTTCACGCGGCGCTGCGACAGGTACTCGGCGGGCACGTCAAGCAGGCGGGCTCGCTCGTGGCCCCGGATCGCCTGCGGTTCGACTTCGTGCACTTCACCGCGGCGACGCCTGAGCAGCTGCTCGAGATCGAACAGATCGTCAACGAGCAGATCCTCCGGAACACCGTGGTCCAGACCGAGCTGAAATCGACGCAGGAAGCCATTGCGGCCGGAGCGATGGCGCTCTTCGGCGAGAAGTACGGCGACACCGTGCGCGTGGTGTCGATTCCCGGCTTCAGCATGGAGCTGTGCGGCGGAACCCATGTACGGGCGACCGGCGACATCGGTCTGTTCGCGATCGTGTCGGAAGCGGGCGTGGCGGCGGGGACCCGGCGCATCGAGGCGATCACCGGGCTCGATTCGCTGAAGGCGTTCCAGCAGAATCGCGACGAGATCGCCAATGCCGGTGCGGCGCTCAACGCACGCCCCGGCGCGCTGGCGGCCCGCATCGCTGCCTTGCAGGATGACGTGCGACACCTCACCAAAGAGCTGCAGCAGGCAAAGATGAAAGCCGCGCTCGGTGGCGGCGAGGCTGGCGGCGGAGATCACGCCATCGAGGTGGCGGGGATCAAACTGGTCGCCCGGCAGGTCAGCGGTCTCGACAAGGACGGTCTGCGCGCGCTCGTCGATCGGCACCGCGATCAGATCAAGAGCGGCGTCGTCGTGCTCGCATCGCCCAACGATGGCAAGGTCTCCGTCGTCGTCGGCGTCACGGCGGATCTGACCAAGAAAGTGCCGGCGGGACAAGTCGTGAAGCAGCTGGCGGCAATCGTCGGCGGTGGCGGCGGCGGTCGGCCAGACTTCGCAGAAGCCGGCGGTAGGGACGCGTCCAAGATTCCCGAAATGCTCGCGGCCAGTCGCGGCGTCATCGAGAAGATGCTGACCGCGTGAGGGCCGTCTGAAGACGGCCCCTACAGTTGAATCACGACTTTCCCGACGAAATCGCCGGCGGCGTGCGTCTGGAACGCCGCGATCGTGTCGGCGAAGGGAAACACCTTGTCGATGACGGGCCGGATGCCGTTCGCCTCGATGGCGCGGACCAGCTGCAGGAACATCTCGCGATCGCCGACGAAGATGCCGTGAAGGCTGCCGCCCCGAGCTGTCAGCACGTACGGGTTCACCGAGCCCTCGGGACCACCAAGTACGCCGATCATGCACACCTTGCCGGCACGCGCCAGCGAGTTGAACGACAGCGGCATCGTGCTGACACCACCCACTTCGATCACACAGTCGACGCCACGGCCACCCGTGAGTCGCAGCACTTCCTTGTCCCACTCCGGTGTGCGCCGGTAATTGATGACACCGGTTGCGCCGAGTGATTTGACTCGCTCCAGCTTCTCGTCACTCGACGAGGTCGCGATCACCTGAGCGCCCATCGCCCGCGCGACCTGCAGGGCAAAGATCGACACGCCGCCTGTCCCGAGAACCAGCACCGTGTCGCCGGCGCGTACTGGACGACCGACGAGCGCCAGCGCGTGCCACGCCGTCACGCCGGCACACGGCAGACAGGCGCCTTCTTCGAACGTGTAGCCCGCCGGAATCGGTACGACGCCATCCTCGAACACGACGACCTGCTCCGCGAGGACGCCGTCCAACGGCGAGCCGAGGGCAGCGGGTGTCGACAGCGGTGATCCGTCGAGCGGCCGCTGGAAGAACGTCGCGGCCACGCGGTCACCGGCCTTCACTCGCGTCACATTCGATCCGATCGCGATGACTTCCCCGGCGCAGTCGGACAAGGGGATCAGGTCGCGCGGCACCGGACCGCCGATATACCGGCCGGCAACGACCGCCTGATCGCGATAGTTCAACGACACCGCGCGCACGCGGACCAGCACCTGGCCCGGCCCGAGGGCCGGCTCCCCGCGCTCCACACGCCGCAGCTCGTCGATCTGGCTACACCCCTTGGGGACGATGTACGCCTGCATCAAGGCTCCCACGTCGCGCGAGTCGCGGTCGAACCACCCGTGTCCACCACATCAACGTCCCGGTCACGAACATCACCGCAGGCGCCAGGCCGACAATCGCCCACACCGCACGGAGATACTCGTTCGTCCAGCGTCCGAAATGCAGCCACGTGAGCCACAGCAGCACCACGTCGCCCGGCCGTTCTCCCAGATACGCCTCGGGATCGGAAATGGCGTCGACGAAGTTGGAGAACGGTTCCGGGATGCCGAGGTACACACCCGACACGCCCCAGACCAGCATGAACAGGAACAGCCAGAACCCCATGGCGCTGTGCAGATCCCAGTTGAACCGCTTCCAGCCTCCGCGCAGCTTCACGCCGAGACTGCGCTTCCAGCGCGTGACTCCGGGCCACCACACGATGGCGCCGGTGACCACCAGCAGTGTCATCACACCGCTCAGCGCACCGTTCCAATATTTGCCGGCGCGGTCGAACAGCAGTTCGTCGTGCAGCCGCGAGACCCAGATCAGCGCGAGCTCGCCTCTGGTCACGGCGTCGCCGAGATCCGCGCCCGTGTACGGGTTGAACAGACGCTCCTTCTTGTCCGCACCTCGTTCGAGCCAGATTTCGACCGTCGGATTCCGCGGCGTGACTCGCGTCCCCATCCTCGTGATCTGATATCCGGGATACGTACGATAAGCGGCTGCCTCGAGCTCCGCTTTCGACAACCGCGGCGCCGAGGCGTTGTAGACGGGACGCGGCGCGGCCAGCCAGACGTTGAGCTCCCGGCGGTAGACCAGCGCGCTGCCTGTGATGCTCAGCATCACGATGTAGAGACCGATCGCCAGTCCAGCCCATAAGTGAATTTGAAAGGCCGCGCGACGCAGCCAGACGCGCTGCGGCTGTTGCATCCATCGTGTCCACATATTCATGCGTCAGTTAGCCCTGCCGAATCACGTCCTCCGACGAGCTTGTCTCCTGTGCAGCCGAGGCGTAAAGTCGCCTGACAGGGAGATCGCTGTATGACCGCAGCCAAATGCGCGCACCCGTCATGCGAGTGTATGGTCGAACCTCACGGGCCGTTCGGCAAGTATTGCAGTGAGCACTGCAAACAGGCCGGGAGCAAGATCGAGCTCCGCTGCGATTGTCAGCACCCGGCCTGCCGCTGAACGCGCCGGGCCGGCGTCGATAATCGGATGCAGCGCGGACTACCGAGGTCCGCGAAATTATCGCTCAGGCCTAAGCATTCACGCGGCCGAACCGATACCTCTGACATACCCAGGGTATGTCCATGTGGTGCCGGTCGCGTTTCCGCCAGCAGTTCTACCCACTTCGTCACGTCCTGACAACTGCCGCCGGAATTGCGCTCAGCGTGCTGATCGTTCCGCGTCACGCGGATGCGCAGATTTATGCCTGGCGCGACGCGAACGGAACGCTTGTCCTGTCGGACCGCAACATCAATGCGCCGACCGACGTGTACACGGTAGAGGGCGCACCGGCCTTTCGCACGACACGTCCCGCACCCGCCGCCCGGGTCGTCGATCAGTTCAATGACCTCGTACTGGAACACTCGACGCGGCATGCGCTGCGGCCGGAGCTGGTCCGCGCGGTCATTCAGGTCGAATCCGGATTCAACCCGCTGGCGCGCTCGCCCAAGGGCGCAATGGGCCTGATGCAGCTGATGCCCGGCACCGCGGCGACGCTGGGCGTTCGGGATCCCTTCGACCCGGCCGAGAACATCCGCGGCGGCACGGCGTACCTGAGACAGCTCCTCGATCGATACGACGGCGACGAAACGCTTGCGCTTGCGGCGTACAACGCCGGCTCCGGCGCGGTCGATCGGCACGGGCGGCAGGTTCCGCCCTATCGCGAGACGCGCGATTATGTCCGCAAGGTCGGTTCGGCCGCGGGTGCGGTGCAGGTCGCCGCGCGTTCTGGCGGGGCGCTCCTGATCTACAAGAGCATCGAGATACTCGACGGCCGCGCGGTGCCCCGCTATTCCACCCAGAAGCCAACGGCAGGCACGTACGAGATAATCCGGCGGTAGACGGAACTTCGCTCGTCAACGCCCACTCCCTGACGCTGCGCCAACTTCCAACTGCGAAGTGCCGGCCGGCCAGGGCGCATCGGGAGTTGGTTCGGGCGTCAGCGGGTTGGGAGTTGGGAGTTCCAAAGGCATCCAGCATGCGCTCTGCGCTCCTCGTCATCACCGCCATCGCGGCGCTCGTCATATCGATATCGCCGATCGAGGCTCAACGCGGCGAGCCGCTTGCTCCCTCCCTCGCCAAGATGGTCGACACCGAGCGGGCGTTTGCTGCCCGCGCGCTGGTCATCGGGTGGAAGCAGGCCTTCCTCGAGTACTTCGCACCCGACGCGGTCGGATTCGACGAGAACCAGGCGGGTCTGGCGAAAGATCAGATTCGAAAGAACCCCGATCCGCCAAAGGATCTGCAGCTGCTGTGGGAGCCGCGCTACGGGGACGTCGCGTCGAATGGAGAGCTCGGGTACCTGACCGGCCCCGTGCGCAACATCCTCCCCTCGCGCAACAACGGACAGCCGCGGCATTCCAACTACGCGTCGGTGTGGAAGCGGCAGTCCGACGGCAGCTACCGGGTGGTGATGGATTTCGGCGTCCCGACGCCGGGCCCTGTGCCCTACGACGCCGGCTTCACGCGCGCTCCGCACGCCAACCGGTTCATCGGCGACTACGACGACAAGACGCCCCCGCTGGGGGCCGCCGACAGCGTGCTGAACAGCGATTTACGGTCTGGACCTGCGCGTGCGTACCGCGGGCGTCTGGCGGACGGAGGACGGCTACTGCGTCCAGGCCAGATGCCTGTCGTCGGGGAGCGTGCCATCAACACGTGGGCCGCCGGACAGCGGCGCTACGCGTCGGCCGATACGCGCTTCACCGAATCCGCCCGGTCGGGCGATCTGGGCTACAGCTGGGGCACGTATGTCATGGCTCGGACCACTCGCGCCGCCGCTCCGGCCGCCGGGCGCGGCGGCAACGAGCCGGAACACGGCTTCTACGTCAGAGTCTGGGTGCGCGAGCGGAACGGCCAGTGGAAGCTCGCGCTCGACGTCCTGCAGCCCCAATAACCCCGGGGTCTGCGGCGCGGACCTTTATGGTCCGCGAAAAAAAGCACGTGTTAAAATGGGCGTTTTGTGAGCGCGGCTGAACGCGCTAGAGAGAGGACGTCCGAACAGTGGCCAAGCGTACCAAATCCGCCCTCAAGGCGAATCGACAGAACATCAAGCGTCGGGAGCAGAACCGTGAGATGCGCTCACGCCTGCGCACCGCACTCAAGAAGATCCGCGCGTCGCTCGACGCCAACGACGTCGATGCCGCCAAATCCGCCCTCAACGCGACGGTGTCGATTGTCGACAAGATGGCCACCAAGGGCATCATCCACCGCAACACGGCGGGCCGCTACAAGTCGCGCATCAGCGCGAGGCTGACCAAAGCGACGGCGGCCTGATCATCGACCGTAGCGCGGACCTTGTGAGGTCCGCGTTTCCTTCCGCCCACACAGCTCGACGACGAGCCGCTCCAGCAGAATCCGCGGGTCGCCGGCCGACGACTTCAACGCCAGGTCCGTTCGAAACACGGCATCGATGCCGGCGTTGAGGCGCGGCGCCGGAAGCCGCTCGGCGGCGACGCGCAACTGCCCCATCACCATCACCGGAATGGTGCCCGCATCGAGCGCCAGCCGCAGCTCCTTGAGCGCCTCGCGCGCGTCGTTGCGCGAAATGGCCTTGGCGATGCCGAAGTCCTCCTGCGCCTCCGGCGCCGCCGGAACGGCCTGCCGCACGTCCTCGGCAGTGATCGTCGCCTGTCCCATCGCATAGACCGCCACGCGCTCGAGGCCGGCGCGGAGCCGCACGATGTCGAGTCCCGAACGGCTGACGAGCGTGCGCACGGCGGCTGGCTCGATGTTCACTTTGTCCCGGGCCGCACGCGCCTTCACCCAGAGATCCGCGTCAGCTTCCGTCTCGATCGTGCCGCAGTTGACGACGTGCGCCTCGGCGAGCAGGCGCTTGACGACGCGCCGCCGCAGATCGAGGGATCCGCACACGAACACGACGGTGGCGTGGGACGGCGGAGCGGCGACGAACTCTTCGAGCTTCTCCTGGTCCGCATCGGCTGCTTTGCTCTCGCGCTTCGGCACCAGCAGCCGCTCGGCCTCGAGGACGACCACGATCCGTCGCGGCGCCATCATCGGCAGCGTGTTGGCCGCATCGAGCAGATCGTCGACACGCGTATCGCCCCCGTAGAACCGCTCCACGTTGAACGCGCGCAGCCCCTCGTCCACGGTGTCCGCGAACTCGGCCGCCACCGCCGACTTCTCCGCCCCATCGTCACCGACCAGCACGTAGAGCGATTCGAGCGCGCCCGACGCTATCTGTTTGCGAAGGGCGGCCAGCGACAAGACAGCCATCCTAGAAAGCTTCGAGGATCGCGGTGACGATCGTGCGGGCGAGATCGGTGGAGATGCGATCGAAGGACGTACGCTCTTGATCGAGAAACGTCGCGCCGAGATTCGTGTTGTCTGTCGTCGTCGCGGTCGCGCCTGTCAGGTCGTATTCCTCGCGAAACGTCAGCGCGTCGTTGGTCCAGAACACTTCGTTGGTCTGCGCGTCCGAAAACTTCACCGACATCGTCAGCGTGAACAGATACCGTGACGCCAGCTGGAGGTTCGTGAACGCCACGGGTTGAACGCTGATGCCGGTGATGATGCCCGACAGCACGGCGTCCGCGCCGGCGGGCTCGGTGACGACCTGATATTTGCCACGGCCAATGAATTCGTTGCGCACTTTCTCGGTGAGGATCTGCTCGACCTGGAGAAAGGTGGTCTGATTCTCGAGCTGCGGAATGGCGATCACCCGGATCGTCGCCGGCAGAAACGATCCGCGGCCAGCCAGCGCGTAGCCGCAGCCAGAGGACGCAAGCGCGGCGAGGGCGATGACGCCGGCAAGAACGCGGCTACTGTACGACAACTGAAACAAGGCGCCCCTTCGCCACGACAACTTTCTTCACCGTCTTTCCCGACGTATACGTTCGTACGTGCGGGTCCGCGAGCGCGAGCTGCTCGAGCTCGTGTTCCGTCGCCTGGGCATGAACCGTCAGACGGCTTCGCACCTTGCCGTTGACCTGGACAGGAATGACCATCTCGTCGGCCCTGGCAACTTCCGCATTGTACGAGGGCCAGGCGGCGCGAACGAGATCCGTCTCGTGGCCGAGCATCTCCCAGAGCTCCTCGCACATGTGCGGGGCGAATGGGGACAGCATGCGGATCAGCGCCTCGATCGCCTCACGAATGACGCAGATGGTCTCGACGCGCTCGACCTCACCGGCGTGCTCGACGTCTTCTTCCGTGCGATGCGCGGGGCCGCCCGTCACCGTCTGCTCGCTGAAGGCGTACAGCTCGTTGACCAGCTCCATCATTGCGGATACCGCCGTATTGAGCTGCTGGCGCTGCTCGACATCGATCGTCACGCGCCGGATGGTGTCGTGCGTCTTCCGGCGGAGGCCGCGCTCAGCGACGCTCAGCGCGTCGCAGGCGTCGGGCGACTGGACTCCCTCTCCGCCAATCGTCTCGCACCAGTGATCGACCAGTCGCCAGACACGGGCGAGAAAACGGAAGCTTCCCTCGAGCCCGGCATCCGTCCACTCGATCTCCTTTTCCGGCGGTGCGACGAACATCACATACAGCCGAAGCGCGTCGGCGCCGAACTTCTGCAGCATCGTGTCGGGGTCGACGACGTTGCCCTTCGACTTGGACATGACGTCGCCGTCCTTCAGCACCATCCCCTGCGTGAGGAGCTGCGTGAACGGCTCGCTGTGATCGACCAGGCCGACATCGCGAAACACGCGCGCGAAGAAGCGCGAGTAGATCAGATGAAGGATCGCGTGCTCTACGCCGCCGCTGTAGAAGTCGACCGGCAGCCAGTACTTGACGGCGGCTGGGTCGAACGGCAGCGTGTTGTTGCGCGGATCGGCGAAGCGATAGAAGTACCAGGACGAGTCGACGAAGGTATCCATCGTGTCCGTCTCGCGACGCGCCGGCTCGCCGCACTTCGGACAGCGGACGTTGACGAACTCGGACACCTGCGCCAGCGGCGAATCGCCACGACCCGAGAACTGCGCCACCTTGGGCAGCTCGACCGGCAGCTGATCGTCAGGAACGGGAACGATGCCGTCGCGCTCGCAGTAGATCATCGGGATCGGCGTGCCCCAGTAGCGCTGACGCGAGATGCCCCAGTCCTTGAGGCGATACTGCACCGTCGCCTCGCCGATCCCTCGCGACACCGCGTCGGCAATCATCTTCTTCTGCGCGTCGGCCGAGGTCAGGCCGCTGAACTCGCCTGAATCGACGACCAGTCCGTAATCGGTCATCGGCAGCTCCTCGCGCTCGCTGAACTGGGCGTGATGAAACGCCATGCCACCGGAGCCGCCGGTGTCGTCCTTCGCGGCAATCGCGCGCTCCATCGCGTCGCGCGCTTCCTTCTCGAACTGCTGGATCCGCTCGCTCGAGGGCCCGCGAATGATCACCGGACGGACGGGAAGGCCGTACTTCGTCGCGAACTCGAAGTCTCGAGCGTCGTGCGCCGGCACGGCCATGATCGCGCCCGTCCCGTATTCACCGAGCACGAAGTTGGCGACCCAGATCGGGACGGCCTGCTGCGTGAACGGATTGATTGCGCGAAAGCCGGTGTCGAACCCCTGCTTCTCGATGTCACCGCTCAGGCGCGCCGCCTTGTCCTGCATCCGGAACGCGTGCGCCTGCTTGCGAAGCGCTTCCGGATTCGGCGATTTGTCCGCGAGACGTGCCACCAGCGGATGTTCCGGACCGAGCAATACGAATGTGGCGCCGAAAATCGTGTCGATGCGCGTCGTGAACACTTCGATCTGCGTCGACGGATCGTCCGCGAGCGCGAATTTCACACGCGCGCCTTCCGACCGCCCGATCCAGTTCCGCTGCATCGTCAGAACCTTGTCGGGCCATTGCGTCAGCGCCGTGGTCGCGTCGAGCAGTTCGTCGGCGTATGCGGTGATGCGGAAGAACCACTGCTCGAGATCGCGCGTTTCCACGGGCGTGCCGCAGCGCCAGCATCCGCCGTCGACGACCTGTTCATTGGCCAGAACGGTGTTGTCGACCGGACACCAGTTCACCGAGGACTTGCGCCGGTACGCCAGCCCCTTCTCGAACATGCGCGTGAAGAGCCACTGGTTCCATTTGTAGTACTCGGGATCGCAGGTGGCAAGCTCACGCTCCCAGGCGTAGCTGATGCCGAGACGCTGCAACTGCCCCTTCATGTGCGCGATGTTGCCGCGCGTGGACACTTCGGGGTGAATTCCGGATTTGATCGCCGCGTTCTCAGCCGGCAGCCCGAACGCATCCCAGCCGAACGGGTGCAGCACGTTGTAGCCGCGCATCCGCTTGGTTCGCGCCATCACGTCGCCAATGATGTAATTGCGCACGTGTCCGACGTGCGCGTGCCCCGACGGGTAGGCGAACATCTCGAGGCAGTAGAACTTCGGGCGCGATGGGTCGACGTCCACTTCGAAGGCACGCGCACTGGTCCAGCGCTGCTGCCACTTCTTGTCGAGTTCCTGCGGCTTGAAATCGGGCATTCAGCTGAAATTATAACTTCCAGTATTTGGCGATCTGGGGCGTGACGGCCTGCAGTGTGGCGTCAGCGCGCGGCGTGGCGCCGGTAGGTGCCGCGAACTCGTCACGCGATGCGTCGCCGTTCAGGGCGCGCGTGACCTCCCGCAGCGAGTCGGCAAGTCCCTTGAGATCGTAGCCGCCCTCGGTGACCGCGACGACGCGACCGCTGCAGCAGTCGTCGGCAATCGCAGCAATCCCGGCCGTGAGACGGCCGAAATACGACGCGGTGAGCCGCATCCCGCCGAGAGGGTCATCCATGTAGGCATCGAACCCGGCAGAGATCAGGATCAGCTCTGGCCGAAACTGCTGCAGTATCGGGAACGCGATCCGCGAATAGGCGGCCTCGAAGTCGGCGTCTGTGGCGCCGGCCGCGAGCGGCAGATTGACCGTGAACCCGCTTCCCGCCGCCTTGCCGATCTCGTCGGCAGCGCCGGTGCCCGGGTAATACGGGAACTGGTGCGACGAGATGAAGAGGACCGACGGATCCTCATAGAAGGTCCACTGAGTCCCGTTCCCGTGGTGAACGTCGTAGTCGACGATCGCCACGCGTCCCAGTCCTCGCGCACGCGCGTGCGCGGCGGCGATGGCGATGTTGTTGAAGAAACAGAAGCCCATCGCGCGGTTGCGCTCGGCGTGGTGCCCCGGCGGCCTGACCATGGCAAGCCCGCGTTTGCCCGTCCCTTCGAGCACGTGATCGACGGCCGTCACCGCGGCTCCAGCGGCAATACAGGCCACATCGTAGGTGTCAGGCGATGTGAACGTGTCCGGGTCGAGCATCGTTGCCCGCCCCGCGGTTTCGCGAATGAGCGACAGGTGCTCCGGCACGTGAACTCGCGTGATTTCCTCGTCGGTGACGCGCCGCGGCTCGACGACCGTGCCGCCGCGCCGCCGGAACTCGCTGGCAACGACCTGCATCACCTCGAATCGCTCCACGCGCTCCGGATGGCCGGGCGGAGTCAGATGATCGGCGAATCTCGGGGAGGTGAAGATCGTGAGCGGCATTGCGTGATTGTATCGGCCGGATGCTTTGAGGCCCACTTCGCGGACCTTCATGGTCCGCGTGGGAAGCCGTAAGGGCCCGCCTTTGCAAGCTACGTCCGCGAAGCGAGAGCCGCCTTTACGCGCTCGGGCGTCACGGGCACTTGTCGGATCCGGACACCGGTGGCGTCGAACACCGCGTTGGCAATCGCGGCCGGGACGACGGTGATCGAAGTTTCGCCCGCTCCCATCGCCTCGCCATCGGGCTGATCGAGCAGCACGATCTCGATCTTCGGAATCTCGGCGCCGAGATACAGCGGCTTGTACGTGCGCCAGTCGATCGAGGTCACCTTCTCCTCATCCCACGTGACCTCTTCGAGCAGCGTTCGGCTCAACCCCTGCAACGCGCCGCCCTCCAGCTGGTTCTTCAGTCCGTCAGGGTTCGAAATCGGCCCGACGTCGGCAGCGATCACGAACCGCTTCACTGCCACGAGACCGGTGTCCAGGCGTACGTCGACCTCGGCGATCAACGAGCAGTAACCGTTATCACCTTCGTACAGGACGCATGCGACTCCGCGGCCGCTGGCGACGGCGCCGCGACGGGCGGCGTTCGGTGACGGTCGCGCCCTCCAGTTGGCCGCCTTGGCCGACGCATTGACGACCGCGATCAGCCGCGGATCGCTCAGGTGCCGCAGCCGATACTCGACCGGATCGGCCTTCAACGATGCGGCGACCTCGTCGATGAACGACTCGTGCGCGAACGTGTTCTGGATGCGCGCCGGTGCCCGCAGCGGACCGGTCAGGAACGTGGAGCGCACGGTGTGCGACAGCACACGCTGCGTCGCGATCTTCCCGGTGCCCGACGCACGGCCATTCACCAGCCCGGTAACGTAGTTCGGGACGGCGTTGTCGTTGTTGCTGAACGCGTTCGGTGCCGGCGCCGGCGTGCGCGGCTGGAACGGCTGCGGGTCGAAGCCGGCCAGCAAACCAGTTACCTGATTCCCTGGATTGTTCGGGCCCGGTCGTCCGCCGAGCGTTGGCGACCATCCCTCGTAGCTCCACGCGGTGATCGTGCCGTTGGCATCCAGCGCGGCCCGCTCATCGATCGCGAACGCAAGGCCGTAGTTCTCCCACGCCATTTCGTCCTTGCGCATCAGCTGCACACGCACGGGTTTGCCGACGGCCTGCGACAGCAGCGCGGCATCATACGAGACCGTATCGGCACCGTTGATCCCGTAGCAGCCGGGGCCCTGTTTGAAGACGACGTGCACGTTCTCCGGCTTGAGGCCCAGCACCTGTGCCGTCGAACTGCGCAGCGGCCACACGGCCTGCGACGCCGCCCAGATCGTGGCCTTCTCGCCCTGCACGTCGGCGACGGCACACGCGGTCCCCATCGAGGCGTGCATCTGATACGGATAAACGTAGCTGGCCTTGACGACGCGTGCGGTGCCAGAGAATGCGGCGTCGACCTCGCCGGCGTCGACGGGTTTCGTATCGCGCGTCTGCGTGTCGGCGCGCAGCCGTGTGTGAAGGTCACGCTGTGCCGGCAGTGCCCCGCCGTTGGCCCACGCGACTTTCAGCCTGGCAGCGGCCTGGATCGCCTGCCACGGCTTCTCCGCGACCACGCCAACGAAGTTCTTCCGCGTGACCACTTTGACGACCCCCGGCATCCCGGCAACCGAACCCTCATCGACCGAGACGAGCGTCGCGTTGCGCGCCGGCGGCCGAACGACGCGGCCGTGCAGCATGCCGGGCACGCGCACGTTGTGCACGAACTCGAAGCCGCCGGTCACCATCGCCGGGAGCTCCACGCGCGGCACCGGTGTTCCAAGCACCGTCCATTCCGCATGGGGCTTCCGCTTCGCGTTTCGATTCAGCGTCAGATTGAACTTGCGGTTCCCCACCAGCTCCACGTAGGTCACGCGCTTCGACGCGTCGTTCCTGGCGCTGACCACGCCGTCCTTGACGGTCAACTGATCGGCCGGCACACCGAGTCGCGTCGCGGCCATCGTCACCAGCGCCTCGCGCGCCGTCGCGCCGGCCAGCGCCAGCGATCCCTCGTTGAAGTTGGTCGGGTGGGACTGCTGGCCCGACGTCGTGCCCTGGTCGGGACAGAGTGCCGTATCGCACTGAATGAGCTTGACCCGATTGAACGGCACACACAGCTCCTCGGCGACCAGCTGCGTCTGGGCCGTATAGAGTCCCTGGCCGATCTCGCACTTGCCGGTGAACGCGGTGATGCTGCCGTCGCCGTTCACCGAAATCCACGCGTCGAGCTGGTTGCTGCTCGCGCCATCGAGCCGCTGCGCGCCGAGCGCGCCGGGTGCGAGGCCGAGCTCCTCGGCGACGCGCGCCATGCTGAAGCTGACGACCAGCGCGCCCGAGCCCTTGAGGAAGGAACGGCGGTTCATGCCTTCACCTCCTGCGCATAGCGCGTAATCGCCTTCAGCATGCGCGTGTTCGACGCGCAGCGGCACAGCACGCCCGACATCGCCTGCCTGATCTCCGCTTCGTTCGCCTTCGGGTTCCGATCCAGGTAGGCCTTCGCGGTCAGGATCACGCCGCTCAGACAGAACCCGCACTGCGCCGCCTGTTCCTGGATGAACGCCTGCTGGATCGGGTGTGGCTTCTCGACGGTGCCCAACCCTTCGAGCGTCGTGATCTCGCCACCGGCGACCATCGACACCGGCGTCACGCACGACCGAATCGCTTGTCCCTTGCTGATCACGGTGCACGCGCCACACTGGCCGAGGCCACAACCGAACTTCGGTCCGTTGAGCTGCAGATCGTCACTCAGGACATACAGCAGCGGTGTCGTCGGATCGACGTCGACAGTGTGCGACTGTCCGTTGACTTTCAGTGTGATGCTCATGACGTCCGTCCGTGCGCGTCGTACTTCTTCGTGAAGCCGTTCCGCGCGTTGGTCACCGTAAAGGAGCCGTCCTGCTGCGCCGTCACTTTGATCCAATACGCCATGCCGTTGTGAGCGGGCGGCGGCGGTGTGTTCGGACCCGGCGCCGGTGCCGTGATTGGCGCAACGGGAAGCGCGGTGGGCTGTTCGTCGATCGTGTTCGCGATGAACACGCCCGGTACGGTGTACTCCTGACCGCTCAATTGCGAGAAGTGCAGCTGCCAGAGGTCTTCGAGACCGGGCGATGAGAACAGGACCCTCATCGCATCGGGCTGTCCGCCCTTTCGCGTGCCGTTGTTGAGGATCGCCACCCGCGGTGCAAGCGCGTGGACCAGTTGGGTCGAGTTCGAGACCGGCTGACCGTGGTGCGACACGACGAAGAGGTCGACCGTCCCGAGGCGATTGGCGGGACACATCAGATCGCGTTCCTTGTCCCAGGTGAGATCGCCGAGGTGGACGAGGCGGAAGCGACCGAACGTGATGTGTGTCCCGACCGACTGAGCGTTCTCCGGGTTCGTGTCGGGGGCCTGCGGCTTGGCGTCGGCGCAGTACGGGTTGCGCGCACCGCCACCGGACACCGCGGTTTGTGTCACCTGCCCCGCCGCGGTCACTATCCGCGTGTCCAGTCCGGCAATCGTCAGGCGATCGCCCGGTTTGACAACGGTGTGCTTACCCTTCGCATAGAGCGCCGGATACACCTTCTGCAGGAAGTCGTCGGTGGCCGGCGTCGGTTGGACGTTCGCGCCGTGATCGATGAACTCGCGAATCGGGATGCGACCGGCGAGCTCCTGCATGCCTCCGAAGTGGTCGCCGTGATAATGCGTGGTGATCAGGTGATCGATCTGCGAGATGCCCGCATCCATCACCGCCGCCATGATCCGGCCGACATCTCGCGTTGCGGCCATGCCGCCGTTCCCGGTGTCGATCAGCAGCGATTCACCTGAAGGCGCCACGAACAGCGTGGCGTTTCCGCCCTCGACGTCGATGAGATAGATATCCAGTCCTCTGGCGCGGCTCTGCGCGAACGCCGCCGCAGTAACGGCGAGCGCAACGACAGCGAGCGATAACAATCGGCGCATCATGAAAACTCCCGCGAACCTGAAAGATCAGTCTGGGGATGCTAACAGGTCCAGGGCGCGCCGTTCCAAGATTTTGAGCCGCTCCTCGAGCAAGCGCCGCGCGTGCTCGAGACCGGCGTCATCAATATCCCGAGCAACGTCGAAGGGCTGTCCGACCGTCAGCGCGACCGTCGCAAACGGTTTGGGGATCTGGGTTCTGTCCCAGCTTCCCAGCGTCCAGTGGCGCGATGCCTCGAGGTGAAACGGGAGGACGGGGTTTCCAGTCGCCTTGGCCAACCACACCGCGCCGGCTTGCGCCACACGTGCCGGACCGCGAGGACCGTCGATGGTGAATCCGGCCGGGCGGCCGCGGCCCATTTCGCGGACGAGCTGAATCATCGCCTTGCGCGCACCGCGGGACGTCGATCCGCGTGCGGTCCCATAGCCGAACCGCTCGATGATGCGCGCGATCCATTCCCCATCGAAGTTCTCGCTCGTGATGACCACGATCTGTCGGCGGCGGAAGTAGAAGGTTGCGGGAAGAATGCGGCCGTGCCAGAACGCCATGACCGGCTGGCGTCCCGCGGCCACGATCGCGTCGTAGTGCTGAAGACCCTCGACGCGCCATCGCAGCGTGTGGCCGAGCGCGTTGATCAACGGATAGCCGATGCCGGCGATGGCCGTGACTGCCGCGCGCTGGCGCCAGGACCTACGCCAACCTTCTGCTGTCGACATGAGCCGTACTGTAACCCGTGCCTCCGGACACACTCCGCCGAGACGTCGCGGCGTGCAAACCACGAACCTCCGTCACGTCAATCGATTGGCGAGCATCGCTCGCCTGTGCCAGAATCTCCCGTTCGCCACCGAAGCCGTTCACGCCTCCTTCCGCCGAGCATCGGAGCGTCGCTCTCACATCTCAATGGACGTCTACAGCCCGTTATTGCAAGCCGATGCCCCCCCTCGCATTCGGCCGCTGTGGCACGCCGTGGCGGCGCTTGCGTTTGCCGTCCTTGCTATCGGATGGACGTTTCCTCTGACACAACATCTATCCACCCACTTGCCGGGGGCGGCGAGCGGCGACAACGTGAGTTTTCTCTGGAATTTTTGGTGGATGCGGGCGGCACTCTCATCTCACTCCGATGTGTTCTTCACCAAGTACCTGTTCGTTCCGGTCGGCACAGATCTCACCCTACACACCCACACAGCGTTACCCGCGTTGGTTGGTGCCACGATCTTCCAGTCTTTGTCGATCACGGCCGCGCAAAACGTCACCATTCTGATTTCGGTTCTTCTGAACGGCTTTTGTACGTACCTTCTCGCGCATCGTGTAACCGGAGATTTCGGCGCTGCACTCATTGGCGGCCTTGTCTTTGCTGGCTCACCATTTATCGCGGCGCATCTCAATGGCCACTTTAACTTGATAACGGCGTGGACCATCCCGCTGTTTGTAGTGTGCTTTTCCAGAGCAGTTTCACGTTCGGGACGTCGGCCAGCTATCGCCGGCGCGGTCCTGGGCCTCACCGCGTATATTGATTACTACTATGTCGTGTTCGAATGCGTCCTTGGGCTGTACATAGCGGCACTAGCCGCCGGCCAGTGGTCGCTTTCCTTACGTGGTCCACGCTCAGGCTCCCGATGGCTGACCATCGCGGCCGCGATCTTGATTGTGATCTTCATCGCACTGATAGTCACCGTGGTACTTACTGGAGGCCTGGATGGTCCGGTCGGGCCGATTCGCTCTTTGCGGGGAACGTTCAATCTATGGCAAGCGCTGTGGATCCTGATCGGAATCGTCATATGGTCGTACGTTCGACCAGCGGTTCACGTTCGGCGACGGCACTCGCTCGCTGTAAAGCAAGCGATCCGATCGCTAGCCATAACGGGAGTTGTGTTTCTTCTGATAGCAGCGCCTCTTGCCTGGAAGGCCGTCACGCTCATCAGCCGCGGCGAATACGTTACCCAAACGTATTACTGGCGAAGCGCACCACAAGGACTGGACATTGCAACACTGGCCCTCGGCAATCCATTCAATCCACTATGGGGTGCGACCGTCCAACACGTCTATGCTGCGCTCGGAATCGATGCTATCGAGGCGAACGGTTGGCTCGGCGTCGCGCCGATGCTGCTCCTTGTGTGGATGATACGGCGACACGCCTGGCCGACACCATCACAACTCTCCAGCCTCCACGGCGGGAATCCCTCCTGCGTGGCGCGGAACTGGATGTGGCTCGGTGTGATCTTTTTCATCTGGGCGCTTGGGCCACATTTGATGACTGCCGGTCACAACACAGGAATGATTCTGCCGCAATCGCTGCTCCGCTTCTTGCCGATCATCAACAACGCTCGCATCCCCGGCCGGGCGATGGTGGTCGTCTATTTGGCCCTTGCTATGGTGACGTCTCTCGCTTTGGCCGAGCGGCGGCGTGCCTCGACCAGACCATTGCGGATGTTGTCGCTTGTCGCTCTGTTACTGATCGTCGACTACGTTCCGGCGCCCTTCCCGATGGTCGCGTTGGAGCATCCCGCCGTGTACGATCTGCTGCGCAATCGGCCCGAACAGGGCGCTGTGTGTGAACTACCTCTGGGACTTCGAGATGGTTTCGGCGAACGGGGCGTGTTCGACGATCGAGTTCTCTTTTACCAAACGATCCATCAACGGCCAATCGTCGGGGGGTTTGTGGCGCGATTACCACGCAGCGTCACGACGGCGTATAGGGAGGACGTTCTGCTCGATGCCCTGCTGACCTTGTCTTCAGGCAATGCGAGCGGTGTGCCGCCGATGCCAGAGCGTCGGCTCGCGTCCGATAAGCTTCGTGAAGACGGGATCCGATTCGTCATCCTGGACCGCACAAAGTCGTCACCCGCTCTCATCAACTACGTCGACGAGGTTCTTCCGCTGACTCTGGTCGGGGAGGCAGAAGGGCGTTCCCTGTACGTCGTTTCTGAGTGAGCGGCGACCTCGAAGTCGTTTACGGTTGAGGAAGGCAACTGTTGTCGTTGTCGACAGACTGCCTGGCGAGGATCGTGACTGGCAGGTTCAGGCAGTATCGGCTCGAGTCAGCTCGAGGCGTTCCATGGATACGAGCGAATTGACACGAGTAGAAGCTGGCCACAGCAGACGTCCACCGCCTCCGACGCATGAACATCTATTTCCAACGGATGGTTGAGCGGCTCGGGCGTGTCATATCCGCCGAACTCTGGACGCGAGCCTGGTCGTGTATGCATCGTGCGACACATGCCACCCTCTTTGCGCACCGTTGGCATCATCGAAAACTACGCTCACAGTCTCGGCTGGACCTTCGGCTACATCTTTGGGTCGCCCGCGAACAGAGGGTGGAGCTGGCACAACCAAGCACTCTATATGGGTTCATGGCTCAAGGCGTACGGCATCGTACCGGACATCTATACGTTCGAGAGCTGGGAAACCAATCTAGATCCACCGGTCACCAATCCTGAATCGGTTTGGGGAGACCGTGGCCCGTTCATGGGAACCGCTCACTACTTCCGCGCTCAAGGACTGTTCCCGCATTGAACGTCAAATGTCATCGCGGGTCGTTGGCTCGATGAGATGACCTTCTCGCCTGCCGGGAGCGCCTGAACTCGGTCACGCCCACGTGGTGCTTGTGCCCGGCGCTATGCCGACGCCACCACTTCGAAACACGACGGGGAGCGCGTTACTGTATACAAGTGCGGTGGCTCCCCTTTGCTTTCTCTCTCGCGACTGCTGTCGCGGCCATAGGCACGCTCCTGCTCATCGCCGGCCTTCCCGCCGAGGGGTTTTTTTCTGGTGACGCGGGCGTCAAGCTGATCGCGGCTCGCAATGCGCTCGCGCATCCACGGCGACCGTTCGACATCGACCTGCCCACAATCGGAACGCGTCCCGCTGTCCGGGTCGACCCCATGATCGTTCCGCACGACGACCATGCGCACGTCCTGCAATCGCCGGTCTTTCCAGTCGTGTCGGCGCCGGTCATCGCCGCGTTCGGATTGCGCGGCGCCTATGTCCTTCCAGCGGTCGGCTTCATGTTGATGGTGCCGCTGCTCGAGGCCGTCCGCCGCGTGGCCACTCCGACAACACCTCCGCTCATCGTCGCCGCACTCGCGGTGGTTGCGAACCCACTGTTCTTCTACGGGCTCGAGTTCTGGGAACACGCGCCGGCGATCGCGCTGCTTGCCGCGTCCACTGCTCTGATGGTCCGCCTAAAGGCGGACCCTACGAGAACAGACAAGGCGGACCCTACGAAGAAGCAAGGAATGGACCCGACGAAGACGGAAGGAACACACACCGCACGGTCGGTTCTTGCCGGTGCGCTCGCGGGAATCGCGATCCTGTTTCGGCCCGAGGCAGCGCTGTATGCGTTGGCCCTCGTTGTTGCCTTCCGGCCGTCGATACACAACGCGATCGCTCTCGCGGGCGGCGCGGCCGTCGTCCTCGCGCCGCTGTCGATCGCGAGCTACGTCCATTCAGGCAGCTTCCTCGGCACCCATCTGACGAATACGCTCGCACCCATCTCGCGCGACTGGTTGTCCGGGCGTTTTGCCCGCATCTCCACGTGGGTGTGGCCGGATTCACTGTCTGAAGCGGCCGCCCTGCTTGCACTCGCGGCAGCGTGGGTGACGCGGCCGCTCGGCATCTCTCTTCGAGCGCGTCAGGCCATTGGTCTCGTTGGCGTGGCCTGGCTGTCGATGCTGGCGGCCGGACGCGGACTCGATCGCAACTCGATATGGCAGGCGTTTCCGATCGCCGCGTTTGCGCTCGTGCCACTCACAGCAACGAAAGAGCTGCGCCGGTTTCAGCTCCTCGCGTTGATCAGCGTCGCGCTGGTCCTCCTCACCGCGACGCACGACGGCGGCGCGCAATGGGGGCCACGATTCCTTCTGATCATCACACCACCGGTCATCGTCCTCGCGGCGGCTGCGCTGAGCGACGTCCTGGACGCGGGCTCCTGGCGATGGGCGCGAGTGACGCTGACGGTTCTGATTCTGCTGGGTGCGCTGCTCACCAGCCGCGCCGCCTATCGCGAGCTGCGAGGCGCAAAGGCCACGTACGCACAGATCGTCGACGCGACGAGATCACTAACTGAAGCCGGCGAAACGATTGTGACCAACGTGTGGTGGTTCGATCAGATCGCCGCACCGCTCTACGGGACGCGTACGTTTCTCTATGTTCCCGATCGCGCGGTCGCGAACGATACCTTGCGCGAGCTGGACGCGACCGGCGAACGGCGTGCCTCGCTCGTGTGGACGAACGAACCCGAGGGCGAGCCGCTCGATTCTGCGACCGAGCGGACGTGCTACCGGGTCCTCGACGTGAAGGCGATCCCGGAGCGGCAGCTTGTATTTGCCTCCACGGTGTGTCGACCGTAACGTTCATGGCACCGACGACGCGAGGCCGGGCATCGCGCCGGCGAGTCCAGGCGTTACATCCCGTTGTACTGAGGACCGCCTCCGCCCTCCGGTGGCACCCAGGTGATCACGCCGTACGGGTCCATGATGTCGCACGTCTTGCAGTGGACGCAGTTCGAGGCGTTGATCTGCAGGCGTGGCGTGCCGTCGGGGTCGCGCGCGATCTCGTAGACGTTGGCGGGACAGAAGCGGACGCAGGGATGACCGTACTCGGGGCCGCAAATGGTACTGCAGACCTCCGTCTGCACCAGCAGGTGTGACGGCTGGTCCTCATCGTGCGCGGTTCCCGAGTAGTAGACGTTGGTGAGCTTGTCGAACGTCAACCGGCGATCGACGGTGGTCGCATTCGACGCTGGTTCTGCAACCGACTCGCTCCCCTTCCCGCTGGACAGCCGATGCATGCGAGTGTGACCGGCCTCCCCCCCGAGATCTGTCGGCCACCACCCTTTCGTCACGACCGCCACACCGGAGAACGCAAGTCCGGCCCACAGCCCATGCCCGAACGCCTGATGGACATTGCGCACCGGGTACAGCTCCGCACGCACCGGGCTCGCGTCGATCTTGTCCTGATAGCGCTTCAACGACGCAGCCGACGTGTCGCCGGCGCGAATTGCCTCGAAGGCGGCCTCGGCGGCGAGCATCCCGGTGCGCATCGCCAGGTGAATGCCCTTCAGGCGCATCGAGTTGAGGAATCCGCCGGCGTCGCCGGCGATCAGGCCGCCGTCCATGTAGGTGCGCGGGATCGTGTTCCAGCCGCCTTCCGGCATCGCCTTGGCGCCGTAACGCACCATCTGCCCGTCGCGCAGCAGCTCCGACATGAACGGATGCTGCTTGAAACGATTGAACGCCATGTGCGGATCGAACTGCGGATCCGAGTAGTCGAGACCGACGACGAACCCGAGCGAAAGATGGCGATCGGACATGGCATAGATGAAGGCGCCGCCGAACTCGCTCTGCGCGAGCGGGTAGCCGAGCGTGTGCATGACCGTCCCGGCGCCGACCCTCCCTGGCGGGATGTCCCACAGCTCCTTCACGCCGACCGCAAACTGCTGCGGACCTCGCCCTTCGCCGAGCGGCAGGCGCCGGAGCAGTTCCTTCGTCAGGTTGCCGCGCACCCCGTCGCAAAAGATCGTGACCTTGGCCGTGATGTCCACGCCCGGCTCGAAGGTCGGCTTCTGCTCACCATGCCGGCCGAGACCACGATCGCCGGTGCGTACGCCGAGGACGCGCTCGCCCTCCATGAGCACGTCGTGTCCCGTAAAGCCGGTGAAGAAGTCGATTCCCTGCGCTTCGACCTGCTCGGCGAGCCAGCGCACGAACTGGTTGAGCGAGACGATGTAGTTGCCATGATTGCGAAGCGGCGGCGGGATGATCGGCAGCTCGATCCTGGAGTGCTGCGTCAAGAAGTAGACGTGGTCGGCGTGTACGTCGGTGGCAATCGGCGCGCCGCGCTCGCGGAAGTCCGGAATCAGCTCGCGCAAGGCGGAGGGATCGAGGACCGCACCCGACAACGAATGCGCGCCCGCTTCGCGTGCCTTCTCCAGAACGGCGATCGACAGCGGCTCGCCACCATGCGGCGGCTGTAATTGCGCCAGCCGCAAGGCAGCCGACAGTCCCGCCGGTCCGGCGCCGACGATGAGGACGTCGACTTCGAGGGTCTCGCGCGTCACCCTCGCTTCTCCAGCTCCTTCACGATCGCCGGCACGATCTCGAACAGGTCGCCGACGATGCCGTAGTCGGCGACCTCGAAGATCGGCGCGTCGGCGTCCTTGTTGATCGCGACGATCGTGCGGGACCCTTTCATGCCGACGAGGTGCTGGATCGCGCCGGAGATGCCGAGCGCCACGTACAGCTTGGGCGCAACCGTCTGACCCGAGCTGCCGATTTGGCGTTCCATCGGCAGCCAGCCGTTGTCGCAGATGGGCCGCGACGCGGCGATCTCCGCACCCATCGCCTTGGCCAGCGTTTCGGCGATGGCGATGTTGTCCTGCGACTTGATACCGCGACCGACGGATACAATCCGTTCCGCCTGACTGAGGTCCACCGCCTGCCGCGCTTCCTGGAACGGCGCTTCAGGAGCCTGGCGGATCGCCGACGCATCGATGTCCACCGACATCGGCGTGACCGAGGCGGCGTTGCCCTTCCGCACCGCGTCGGACCGATAGGCGCCGATCTGGATGCTGACGAGGAACGGCGGCTCGCCGTGCGGTCGCACTTCCGCCGCCAGCTTGCCCTGGAACATCGGCCGCGTGAATGCGGCGGCGGCGCCAGTGCCGCTGATGCCGGTTACGTCCGTGATGAGCGACTTGCGCATGCGTGCCGCGAGCATGGGCGCAAAGTCGCGCGTCTGGTAGGTGTGCGGCAGAAGAACGAACGTCGGCGTGAGGCTTTCGATCACCTGACGCGTCGCCAGCGTGAACGCGTCAGGCGTATACGCGCCAAGTGTCGCGTGCTCGACGCTGACCACGTCTCCGACGCCGGCAGCGGCAAGCTCCTCCGCCGCGGCGCCCACGGACGCACCGAGCACGACGATCTTCACCGGCAGGCCGTCCGCCGACAGCGCCTGTGCGGCGGCGATCGTTTCCCATGTCGCGCGATTCAGCCGGCCGTCGCGCTGCTCGGCCACCACCAGAATCACAGGACCCTCGCTTCTTCACGCAGCCGACGGACGAGATCGCGGGCCGCTTCCGCCGGCGCACCGGCAATCATCTGCGTCTGCTTCGAACGCGCCGGCATCGCCAGTGCCACGACCTGCTGCGCCGGCTGCACGCCGCCCGGCATCGGCGCCTTGCGGATCTCCTTCTTCTTGGCCGCCATGATGCCCTTGAGCGTGGCATAGCGCAGCTGATTGATGCCGCTTTGAATCGTGAGCAGCGCCGGCAGCGGCATGGCAATCCACTGAAACCATCCGCCTTCGAGCTCTCGCTTGACGCGGATGCCGGAGTCGACAACCTGAATCTCCATGATGATCGTCGAGTGCGGTACCGCGAGACGCTCGGCCAGGATCACCCCCATCTGCGCATGCCCCTGATCATCGGACTGGAGTCCGGTCAGCACGAGGTCGAAGCGCTCGTCGGTCATCGCCGCCGCCAAGGCCTCGGCGGTCACGAACGCGTCCGCGGAGCCGAGCGCATCGGCCTCGACGTGCAACGCGCGATCGGCGCCGCGCGCCAGCGCCTCGCGAATGACCTGCTGCACCCGAGCCGGTCCCGCCGAGCAGACGACGACCTCACCGCCGTGCTTCTCGCGCAGACGCAGCGCTTCCTCGAGCGCGTACGCGTCCGGCTCGTTCATCTCGTAGCTGACATCCTGCTCGCGGATCCACGTCCGCGCGTCGTTGAGGCGCGGCTGCCATTCGCGGGTGGGGACTTGCTTGATGCAGACGGCGATCTTCATGTCGCGGCGCCTTTCACCCAATACGAACCACGGAGGCACGGAGGCACAGAGAACGCCTCTTCAAAAAGATACTCCGTGTCTCCGTGTCTCCGTGGTTTGTGATCAGGCTTCGAACTTACGAAACAAGAGTGCGGCGTTCGTGCCACCGAAGCCGAACGAATTGGACAGCGCGCAGCGGATCGGCTGCTTGCGGCTGGTGTGCGGCACGTAATCGAGGTCGCACTCCGGGTCCGGATGATCGAGATTGATCGTCGGCGGCACTTCGTCGTGATAGACGGCCAGCGCGGTGATGCCGGCCTCGAGACCGCCGGCACCGCCCAGCAGATGACCGGTCATCGACTTGGTCGACGAGATGGCGAGCTTGCCGGCGTGCTCGCCGAAACAGTTCTTGATGGCGAGCGTTTCCAGCTTGTCGTTGTACGGCGTCGACGTGCCGTGCGCGTTGATGTAGTCGACCTCGTTCGGCGCGACTCCGCCTTTGCGAACGGCCATCGCCATCGCCCGCTGCGCCCCGTCGCCGTCCTCCGACGGAGCCGTCATGTGGTAGGCGTCGGCCGACGATCCGTAGCCAATCATCTCCGCGTAGATCGTCGCCCCGCGCTGGCGTGCGTGCTCCAGCTCTTCGAGGATCAGGACGCCCGCACCCTCGCCGATGATGAAGCCGTCGCGATCGCGGTCGAACGGACGGCTCGCGCGCGCCGGCTCGTCGTTCCGCGTCGACAACGCTCGAAGCTGGCCGAATCCGCCGAGGCTCATCGGCGTGATTGCCGCTTCCGATCCGCCCGCGATCATGGCGTCCGCGTCGCCGCGCTTGATGATCTCGTAGGACTCGCCCAGCGCATGCGCCGACGCTGAGCAGGCGGTGCACGTCGCCAGGTTGGGGCCTTTGGCGCCGAACCGGATCGACACCTGGCCGGCCGCCAGATTGATGATCGCCGAGGGAATGAAGAAGGGTGAGACCTTGCGCGGACCGCCGTTGAGCAGCGCCGAATGCTCGCGCTCGATCGTGATGAACCCGCCGATGCCGGACCCGATGAACACGCCGATGTCGGCGGCGTTGGCCGGCGTGATCGCCAGCTTGGAGTCGTCCATCGCGAACTGCGACGCCGCAATCGCGTACTGGATGAAGAGGTCCATCTTCTTGATGTCCTTCTTCTCGATGAACGCCAGCGGGTCGAACCCCTTGACCTCCGCCGCGATCTGCGCGGCGTAGCCGGTGATATCGAACTTGGTGACCCGATCGACACCGCTGCAACCGCGCAGCAGCCCCGCCCACGTCACCTCGGTGCCGATTCCAAGCGCCGACACCAAGCCGATGCCGGTTACGACGACCCGCCTGCTCAACGCGCCTCCAGGGTCTCTACTTCTTCGATTTGGCGTGCGCCTCGATGTAATCGATGGCTTCCTTGACTCGGGTGATCTTCTCGGCGTCCTCGTCCGGAATCTCGATTCCGAATTCCTCCTCGAACGCCATGACGAGCTCCACCGTGTCGAGCGAATCGGCTCCGAGGTCGTCCACGAACGACGCGTCCGGCGTCACTTCCTCTTCGTCGACGCCGAGCTGCTCGACGATGATGCTCTTCACCTTGTCTGCGACAGCCATTCAATCCTCCTGGATGGTAGATGGTGGATAGTGGCCCATCCACCAACCAGCTCACATGTACATGCCGCCGTTGACGGCCAGCACCTGACCTGTAATATACGACGCCTCATCCGACGCCAGAAAGCAGACGGCGGCCGCAACGTCCTGCGGCGTGCCAATCCGGCCCAACGGAATCTGCGTTGCCCACTCGTCCTGCGCGCGCGCGGTCAGCGTGGCCGTCATGTCGGTCGCCACGAGGCCCGGCGCCACCACATTGACCGTAATCCCGCGCGACGCGACCTCGCGTGCCACCGCCTTGCTGAAGCCGATGAGGCCGGCTTTGGACGCCGCGTAGTTGGCTTGACCCGGATTTCCCGCCTGGCCCACGACCGAGCTGACGCTGATGATGCGACCCGACCGCTGTTTCAGCATCGGCTTGAGCGCCGCCTGCACCGCTGTGAACGCCGACGTGAGATTGGTTGCGATCACCTCGTCCCAGTCCACGCGTTTCATGCGCAGCAGCAGTTGATCGCGTGCAATGCCGGCATTGTTCACCAGGATGTCGATGCGACCGTGCCTGGTCACGGTGTCGCCGATGAGTGCGTCCACCGACGCCGGTTCGGTCACGTCGACCGTGGCCCGCACGCTGTGCCCGCCCGACTGCTCGATCAGCGCCACCGTCTCCGCCGCGTTCTCGCCGCGCGCCGCCGCCACCACATGCGCGCCCCGGGCGGCGAGCGTCTGCGCGATCGCACGGCCGATGCCGCGCGACGCCCCCGTGACAATCGCTATCTTCCCGCTGAGATCGAGCATGCCGCGATGACCGCGCCGAGATCCTCGGGCGATCCGAACTGAAGCACCTGGGCCTGTTTGTGGATTTTGCGAACCAGACCGCTGAGCACCGTCCCCGGGCCCACCTCAACATACGTGGTGACGCCCTCCGACGCAAGCCGCTGCACGACCTCCTCCCAGCGGACCGGCGCCGACACCTGCTGCACCAGCGCGTCGATGGCCGACCAGGCGTGACGTTTCAGACGCGCATCGACGTTGGCCGCGATCGGCACCCGCGGATCGCGTGTCTGCAGGTCGCGCAGCTCGGGCTCGAGGCGCGCTTCCGCGGGCTTCATCAGGTCACAGTGGAATGGCGCGCTTACCGACAGCGGCACCACCCGCCTTGCGCCGAGCGCGCGCGCTCGTTCCGAGGCGCGCTGCACGGCCGCCGCATGGCCGGCGATCGAGACCTGGCCGGGACCATTCAGGTTCGCGGGGCTGACCACCTCGCCCTCCGCCGCCTCCTCACAGGCACGGCGTACGTCGTCTGCATCGAGGCCGAGGATCGCGGCCATTGTCCCCACACCGAGCGGCACCGCCTCCTGCATGTAGCGGCCGCGCCGCTGCACGACCCGCAGCGCGTCGCCGAACGCCATCGTGCCGGCGACGACGTTGGCCGAATACTCGCCGAGGCTGTGCCCGGCGACGAACGCCGGGTGCAATCCGTGTGCGGCCAGGACGCGGGCGGCCGCCACGCTGACGGTGAGAATCGCCGGCTGCGTGATCTCCGTCAGCATCAAGTGCTCTTCAGGACCGTCGAAGATGATGCGACTCAGATCGCGAACCATGAAGGCCCGCGCCACCTCCTCGGCAGACGACGTCGCGGCAGCGGCCTGTGCCGCGTCCTGAGCGGCGGCGGCGTGCGCAGCTGCCGATCGATCGAATGCGGCGTCCGCCTCGGCGAAGATCGCGCGTGCTTCGGGATACGAGTCGGCCAGGGCTTTACCCATTCCGACTTTCTGCGCTCCCTGTCCGGGAAACAAGAATGCAATCACGATTGCCTCTGAGCTTCTGTCGGCCGGTGGCTCGTCACGACGACCGCGGCAGCCGCCGCGATTTCCTGTTCGACGCGGCGGGTGAAGTTGCTGGCAGCGAAACGATACGCCATGGCGATCGCATTGCGGATCGCCTTGGCCGATGATCGTCCGTGGCAGACGATCGCCAGACCCGCGGCGCCGAGCAGCGGCGCGCCGCCATACTCCGAGTAGTCGACGCGCCGGCGGAAGCGCCGGAACGCGCGCCGTGACAACAGATATCCGACCTGACTCGAGAACGTGGCCTGCAGCTCGTCGCCGAGCAGTGCCTCCACCATGTCGACGAGCCCCTCGCTCGTCTTGAGCGCGACGTTGCCGGTGAAGCCGTCACACACGATCACGTCGGCCATCCCGCTGTAGACTTCGCGCCCCTCGACGTTGCCGATGAACTGGATCGGCGCGCTCTTCAACAGACGATGTGCCTCGCGCGTGAGCTCGTTGCCCTTGGTCTCCTCTTCACCGATCGACAACAGACCCACGCGTGGATGCGCGATGCCGAGCGCGACGCGCGCGTACACGCCGCCCATGACGGCAAACTGGAGCAGATGCTGTGGCCGGCACTCGGCATTGGCGCCGGCATCGAGCAACACGGCGGCACGCGCTCGCGTGGGAATCGTCGTCGCCAGCGCCGGACGATCGACCCCGGCGATGAGCCCGAAAGCGGAATACGCGGTCATGACGGTCGCGCCGGTATTTCCGGCGCTGACCAGTGCGGCGGCATCACCCCGAGCGACGACGTCGGCGGCGACACGTATGGACGCGCGCGGCTTGCGACGAAGGGCGGCTGCCGGCGTGTCGCCCATCCCGATCGAGTCGACGGCATCGACGGTCCGGATTCCCAGCGCGCGCCAGTCGTCATGCCGGCCGAGCGCGGTTTCCAGCTCGTCGCGCGGTCCGATGAGCACGATCCCGACGTCGAGGTGACGCGCGGCGGCGACGGCTCCGTCCACGATCGCGCCCGGAGCGTGATCGCCGCCCATCGCGTCAACGGCGACTGTGATCATTTGTGATTAGTGATTCGTCCGCGCGCTCACTCTTCCGGCACGCCGCGCGCCTGGCGGCCCTTGTAGTAGCCGCAGTGCGGGCAGATGCGGTGCGGAGCCTTCGGCTCGTGACACTGCGGGCACAGGTTGCTGGCGGCTGGCGTGAGCGTGTCATGGGTGCGTCGCTTCGCGCCCCGCGTCTTCGAATGTCGGCGTTTCGGATTAGGCATCGTTGGGTACTCTCAGTAATGCAAAATGAAAAATGCAAAATGCAAAATCATCGAACCCGGCAACCGAAGGCACCTTCGCTCCTTTTGCATCTTGAATCTTGAATTTTGAATTACATGGATCACGTCATGATTCCCGTTTGGTCTGCAGCGTTCTGAGCGCAGCCAGCCGAGGATCGACCCATTCCGGCTCGCACGCGCACGTGCTCGTGTTCAGGTTCGTCCCGCACTGCGGGCACAGTCCCTTGCACTCCTCCTGGCACAGAGGCTTCATCGGCAGCGCCAGGTAGAACTGCTCGCGCAGCAGCTCGTTGAGGTCGATCTGGTCGTCACGGTAGTAGCCGATGTCCAGGTCCTCGTCCTGTGCCTCACGCTCGTCGGCCGTGGACATGTCAGTCGCCGGCAGATAGCGCAGGTCGAACGCGGCGTCCACAGGCATCCGGAATGGCTCGAGACACCGGCTGCACGGCAACTCGAGCTCCGTCTTGACCGTTCCTTCCAGCCGGAACTTCTCGCGATCCTTGTTGACGTCGAATGCCACCTCGACCGGCGCCACGATCCGGTACGCGTCACCGGGCTGAGAGACCTCCTCCGGAGCGAATGTTCTCGCGAAGTGTTCGAGGGGTCGCCGGTAGCGAGTGAGATCGAGGAGCATGGTCGCGGCCCGGCCCACGGCCGGTGCCTTCAGCGCTTGGTGGAGAAAATCGCGCGAAAGCCAGACCGACAATTATAGCTGATTCCACGACATCGGCCCGATCCACGGCTTGGGGATGAACAGCTGCTCGTAGAGGGTGATCGCGTAGCGATCCGTCATTCCCGCCAGGAAGTCGCGGGTGGCGGCATCGACCCCATCCCGTTCCAGCACCAGCGGATCGAGGAAGTCGCGCGGGCGCTCGCGCACCTTCTCCCAGAGGCCACCCAGGATGCCGGACGCCTTCTTGAACTCGGCCGTCGCGATGTCGTTCTCGTACACCGCCTCGAACAGAAACGCCCGCATCGCCAGGGTCGCGTCGAGCACGCCAGGACTCATCCGGATCTCGGTCAGACTGCCCTTCTGCGTCTGGGTGACGACGTCCTTGACCATTTGCGCGATGCGCGCCGACGACGAGTTGCCAAGCACCGCCACGGCATGCCGTGGCAGATCCGCTTCCTTCATCACGCCGGCCCGGACCGCATCGTCGATGTCATGATTCACATAGGCGATCAGGTCGGCGACGCGCATGATCTGACCCTCGAGCGTCGCCGCCCGCGCCGACGGCTCGAGACCAACCGGGGCGCCACCCTTGCCTTTCGAGTGACGACCGATCCCATCGCGCACTTCCCAGGTGAGGTTCAGTCCTCGGCCGTCGCTCTCCAGGACGTCGACGATCCGCAGGCTCTGTTCATAGTGGCGGAATCCACTCGGCACGAGCGAGTCGAGCACGCGCTCGCCAGCGTGACCAAAGGGTGTGTGTCCGAGATCGTGGCCCAGGGCGATCGATTCGGTGAGCTCCTCGTGCAGCCACAGCACCTTCGCGATGGTGCGGGCGATCTGCGAGACCTCGAGCGTGTGCGTCAGACGAGTGCGATAGTGATCCCCGGCCGGCGCCAAGAACACCTGCGTCTTGTGCTTCAGCCGCCGGAATGCCTTGCTGTGAATGATGCGATCCCGGTCATGTTGAAAGGCGGGCCGGACATCGTCTTCCGCTTCCGGATGCAGCCGGCCGCGCGACTCGGCGCTCTTGGCCGCCTGCGGTGCGAGCGTGTCGCGCTCCCGCTGCTCGAGCGCCTCACGAATCGTGGACAACGATGTCCTCCAGAAAGCTGGTCCCGTGCGCGAGCGCACCGACGCCCAATGCTGCGCCGACGGTCTGACCGAGGTCGGCGAACGTCAACCGCGTTCCGACGTCGACCCCGCGCCGCACGCGCGCGCCAGTGAGCAACACCGGAACGTGCTCGCGTGAATGATCCGTGCTCGGCGTCGTCGGATCGTTGCCGTGATCGCCGGTCACGATCAGCAGATCATCGCGTTGCAATCGCTGCAGCATCGGACCCAGCCACCGGTCGAATCGCTCGAGATTGGCCGCATAGCCGTCCGCATCGTTACGATGGCCGAACTGCGTGTCGAAGTCGACGAGGTTCACGAAGATCAGGCCCTCGCGCCCCTCGGCCATCACCTCGGCGATCCGCTGCATCCCTTCTTCGTCGCTCTTCGTCGGAATGGATCGCGTAATACCCCGCCCCGCGAACAGATCCTTGATCTTGCCGATCGCCGTCACCGGTATCGTCCGCGAAGTCAATCGGTCGAGCAGCGTCTCGGCGTAAGGTTCGAGTGCGTAGTCGTGACGGTTCGACGTGCGCGCGAAGGCGCCTGCGTCACCAACGAACGGCCTCGCAATCACCCGCCCCACGCCCATGCCCCGGCAGACGAGGTCGAACGCGATCTCGCAGTTGCGATACTGCTCGGCCAGCGGGATGACGCCTTCGTGCGCCGCTATCTGAAACACGCTGTCGGCCGACGTATACACGATCGGCTTGCCAGTCCGCACGTGCTCGGCTCCGAGGCGTTCGATGATTTCCGTGCCCGACGCCACGACGTTGCCGAGGGTGCCCCGTCCGATCCGGCGCTCGAGCTCGTCGATGATCTCGCGCGGAAAGCCGCGGGGAAACGTGGGAAACGGGCGCTCGAGGATGACGCCGGTCATCTCCCAATGACCCGTTACGGAGTCCTTTCCCGGCGACGCTTCAGCCATGCGCCCATACGCGCCGACCACGTCGTCACCACCCGAAACGCGCGGGTTACTCTCCCCTGAAATGTGCGGGCCACCTGTAGATGGCCCATCCAGATTCACGACTCGTCCAAGGCCCAACCCGCGCAAATGAGGGATGCGCAGCGACACCTGCCGGGCAAGATTGCCGAGCGTATCGCTTCCCTGGTCACCATAGGCGGCCGCATCGGGCAGCTCGCCGCAGCCGACGCCGTCGAGGACGATGAGGATGACGCGCCGAAAGGTGGGCTTAGGAATTGGTCGCGAAGTAGTTGGCCATCGACCGTCGCGTTTCGATGGCGGCAATGGCATGTTTGAAGATCAGATAGTCGAAGCCGTCCACTTCGACGATCACCGCGAACTTGTCGAAGTTCTTGATGCGCGCCTCGAGTTGACGGCCGTTCATCAAATGTACCGTCACCGCCAGCCGATCGCGACGTGCCGAGTTGAGGAAGACGTCCTGGATATTCGCCGACGCAATTGACGACGCGGGTTGGGATTCAGTGACCTGCACAGCATCTCCTTGCAATGCGACGCCGACAGCATCTCCTCACGATGCAACACCGCGTGCGGCCAACGCCTCTTCGACGCGGATGACGGTCTCGGGCACTTCACCGGGACCATCGAACCAGATAAGGTTAGGCTCTTTACGGAACCAGATCAACTGCCGCCGCGCGTAGCGTCGGTTCTCCTGCACGATCAACGCACGCGTCTCCGTCTCGTCGCGCACACCGCGCAGCATCTCCATCACCTGACGATACACGAGTCCACCGAACGGCCGCGCGTCCGGCGGTACTCCGCGCGCCAGCAGTCCACGCACTTCATCGACGATGCCGCGCGCAAATTGCTGGTCGACGCGGCGCGCCACCCGCTCGCTCGTCAGCGACGCAGGAACACGCAGCGCGATCGCCAGCACGTCACAGTCGGCGATGAGCGACTGCGTCCGTTCGAAGTGCGTCGTCAGCGTCTGTCCCGTGGCGAAGTAGACCTCCAGCGCGCGGACGAGCCGCTTGCGATCGCGCGGCATGATGCGCGCCGCTGACGTCGGGTCGACCCGCCGCAACAGACGATGAAGGCATTCAGGACCGCGCCGCGCGGCGATGCGATCCAGTCGTGTGCGCAGCGTTTCGTCGGCGCCGGGCCCGGGAAACAGGCCGCGCACGAGGGCGCGGTAGTAGAACCCTGTGCCGCCAACCAGGATCGGCAGCTTGCCGCGCGAGTGGATGTCGCGAATGGTCCGCTCCGCGTCGCGCGCGAACTGCGCGGCCGTGTAGACCTCGGTGGGGTCGGCGATGTCGATCAGGTGATGAAAGATTCCTCGACGCTGATCCTCGGACAGCTTGTCGGTGCCGATGTCAAAGCCGCGGTAAACGGCCGTGGAGTCGCAGTTGATGATCTCGCCATTGTGGCGCTCGGCCAGCGTCAACCCGAGCGCGCTCTTGCCGCAGGCCGTAGGGCCGAGTACCGCGAGGACCGTCCGCTCCATCGATTCGATCGTACGTCACCGATAACGAACCACAGAGGCACAGAGATTCACTCTCTCGACCTTGCCGCGTCGCCCGGCCAGATCTGAAAGATTCCTCTGTGTGTCTGAGCCTCTGTGGTTCGTGAGAGGGTGTGAAGCCTTCCCTACCAAGTGCGAATCAGCACATATACCGTCACAACCACGAGCACGATGATGAGCCCGAGTTGCTGCGTGCGCGTCGGCATCAGCTGCCGGGTTCCTGGTTGTAGTAGAAGGTCACCGTGAACAGGGCCTTCTCGTCGGGATATTCCGGAGGCAGCGGCTCGGTGGGATTCGACCCGAGGATGGCGTTATAGGCGGCGCGGTTGAACGCGTCGATGTCCGACGGGCTCAGCACGACGAGATCGGTGATAGCGCCGTTCTTGTGAATGTTGAACTGAAGGATGACACGGCCGCGGAAGGTCATTGCCGCGTACGGCACGAACCAGTTTCGGCGGACCTGCGCGACGAAGCGCCGCAGCCACGGACCGAACTCCACGCCCTTGGTGTCGAACTGGATTTCCGATCCGGGATTGTTGACCCCGCCCTGAGGGTTGCGGAACGTCTCGACGTTCTGCACATAGCGCTGCAGGTTTCGCAGCGCGTCACCCAGCGCACCAGGGGGCCGCTGGCGTGTGGCGTCGGTCTGTCGCTGGAAGCCCGTATCGGCGGGCGGCAGGTTGCGAGCGATCTGCTCCTCGGGTTTCGGCGGCTCAGGCTCGGGTTGCGGCGGCGTTTCCGGGCCGCGCGCGCGCTCGGCGGGCTGCTCCGATTCGGTGCGCTCCGCAGAGTTGCCGCGTGAGAACGGCAGCGGGTTCGTCGGGTTCTCCGCCCGTTCACGCGCCTGCGCCTTGCGATCCAGGTCAGAGAGCTCGGCCCGCGGCGGTGGTTCCAACGCTTTGAGGTCGACGCGCGGCTGGACGAACACGAACGTGCGGTTCTCGTCGCGGCGGGCCTGCTCCATCAGCTGCTGCTGCCGCTCGCGTTCGAGGTCCTCCGGCGACTTGATCAGCGCGACGAGCCGCGGCCCGAACATCAGCGCGAGAACGACGACCGCGTGGACCAGGATCGACAGAAACGTCCCGTCGCGCCACGACATCGCGTGACCGACGACGAGCTCGTCCTGGTAACGATCCTCGAAATCGAAATGAATCAAGAGAGTGAAGTTGAAATTATAACACTCTGACTTTCAATCACTTACGGGCAATTGATCATGATCGCTCCGCCACGTACAGATAGACGATGCCGAAGGTCAGCGGGACGGCGCGAATCTGCGAAAAACCCGCCTGCCGCAGGATTGTCACAAACTCGTCCGGGGGCGGAAACGTACCCACCGACGCGGGCAGGTAGGTATACGCCGCATTGTGACCCGAGATTACTCGACCAATGGCCGGCAGCACGCGCTGGAAGTACCAGAGGTAGAAGCTGCGCAGGCCAGGAATGCGCGGCACCCCAAACTCGAGAATCGCCAGCCTCCCGCCGGGTTTGAGGACGCGGGCGATTTCCGCGCACGCGACCTCCGGTGCCTGCACGTTGCGAATTCCGAAGGCGACGGTTGCCGCATCGACGGTCGCGTCGGCTGCGGGCAAGCGCATCGCGTCGCCGCGCACGAGTGCGATGCGCGCGTTCTCGGCCGCCGCTGCGACTTTTCGACGCCCGAGTACCAGCATCGCTCCCGCGAAGTCGACGCCGAGCACGCGGCTGGCGCCGCCACGTCGCGCCTCGAGGGCCACGTCCGCGGTGCCGGTGCACACATCGAGCACGATCTCGCGCCCGGTCAGCTGCAATGATCGAATGGCGCGCGCCCGCCAACGCTTGTCGATCCCGGCGCTCAGCAGGTGATTGAGAAGGTCGTAGCGCGGCGCGATCGCATCGAACATCCCGGCGATGCGGTCGGGCGCCTTGTCGGGAGCGGCGTTTACCCGCGCTCGAGCCACCACACGTCTACCCGAGATACAGAGACAACGCGGTCGTGGCGAAGTAGACGATCCCGACATAGCCATTCAAATCGAACGCCTTCTTCACCTGGGACAGATCGTCGTCGCTGACCAGCGACTGTTCGTACGCGAGCAGCAGGGCGACGAAGCCGACGCCGGCGAGATAGAGGGCCGGCAATTGCGCCGCGCGCCACAATGCTGTCATCGCGATCACCGTGCTGACGTGCATCAGGCGCGAGAGGCGAATAGAAGCGTGGACTCCGAAGCGCGTGGGGATCGAACGCAGACCGTGCCCGCGATCGAACTCCAGATCCTGACAGGCGTAGAGAATGTCGAACCCGCCGACCCACAACCCGATCGCCACGCCAAGCAGCCATGGCTCTGCGCCGCCGCGTCCGCCGGCGGCAATCCAGCCGCCAACGGGCGCGACCGCCATGGCCAGGCCGAGAAACATCTGCGTGTATGCCGTATAGCGCTTGGCCAGCGAGTACCAGAAGACGATCGCCAATGCCACGGGCGACAGCATCATGCACAGGGCGCTGATCCGCGCGGCTGCGTACACGAAGATCACCGATGAGACGAGAACGAAGAGGACGGCTTCGCGGATCGACATGGCCCCGCGCGGGAGCTCGCGCATCGCGGTGCGCGGATTGAGCGCATCCCAGCGCGCGTCGACCAGACGGTTGAAGCCCATGGCGGCACTGCGGGCGCTGACCATGCACGCGACAATCCATCCGACCTGCGCCCATGAGAACGGATGATCGCGCCACGCCAGCAGCGCGCCCGTCAATGCGAACGGCAGCGCAAAGACCGAGTGGCTGAACCGGACGAACGAGAAATACGTGGCGACTCGCTGCATCAATGGCGTGTTCCTTTGTGCTGGCCGGCTTCGCTCACCCAGCGTATCGTGTCCAGCCTGACGCCGGACACCAGGTATTCTTCGACATCCGAGACACCCTCGGGCACGCGAACAGCAATCAGCGACGCACGCTTGCCGGCTTCGATCGTGCCGAGCTCGGCGGCGAAGCCAAGCGCGCGCGCGCCAACGCGCGTCGCGCTCTCGATGAGCCGACGGGCCGGTACGCGCGGTGCCAGACGCCGCGCCTCGGCAAGCTCCGCGAACAGGTTGAGATCGGGCGCGCTGGCCAGACTGTCGGTCCCGAAGGCGACGTCGACGTCCATCGCGTAGAACGCCTCGATCGGGGGCGGACCGACACCGACATACTGATTACTGCGCGGACAGGAAACGACGGTCATGCCGAGTGCGGCCAGGGTCGACAGATCCCCGCCGTCGAACTGCACGCCATGGACGGCCAGCACCGACCGATCGAGAAACCCAAGTTCTGAAAGATAGGCGACTGGCGACGTCCCCGGTGCGTGCCATTCCTCGTTCCAGGCGCCGACGTTCTCCAGCAGCGTTCGGAAGGGGCCTGAGCCGCGTCTCAGGAACTCGACCTCCTCGGGCGACTCGCCGAGGTGAACGGTCGATACCGCTGGCGCGTGTGCATCGACATCAGCGCGTATCGCCGCGAACATCGCCGGTGACACGGAATATGGCGCATGGGGCGCGAGCGCAACGCGCACGTCGCGACTCGCGGCCGAACCGCGTGCCAGCGCCCTCGCCTGGCGCACGCGCGCCTCCGGATCGGGCGCGTTGAAACCAAGCAGCTCGTAGAACACCTGCGCCGGCAGCCCGGCGTCGCGCAGGAGCGGAACCGTGATCAGTGTGTTGCTCACGTCGCCAACGAGGCCGGTGCCGCTGTTCTTCACGTCGACGATCGCGTTTCGAGCGGCGCCGACGATCCGCTCATCAGCCGGATCGGGATAGTCGCGCCTGGCGGCGATCAGCGTCGAGACCCACTGCACGAAGTGTTCACCGCGGGGAATCCGCCCGTGCAGGTACGACAGCTCCAGATGCGTGTGCGCGTTGACCAGTGAAGGCAGGATCGCAACGCGACCGAGATCGACGGCCTCCCCGCCTGCATCGACGCCAACCTGAGCGATCCGATCGCCGTCTACGCCGACGACGCCGCCGGGAATCGGCGCCTCGCTGATCGGAAGGACCCAGTCGGCACGGTAGCTAATCATCTTCGATCTGTGATGCCGGATCTTTGATGGCGAAGCGCTTCCACTTCAAAGATCGAAGATCAGAAATCAAAAATGAACCGCTCCCTATTGAGCGAGCCGCAGCGTCTTGCCGGCGCGGCTGCGGGCGGCGTAGTTCTTCAATTCCTCCGGCACCGATGTGTCACCTTCGATCCGCGCGGTCGCCAGCTCCAGCATGCGTGGCACGTCGCGCTCGCGGAAGATCGGGTCGCCGAGGATCTCGTAGTGCATGTTGCGCCGCTTCGGGGTGAAGCCTGCATCTTCGATGTTGGTGACGATCTCGACTTCGTCCATGCAGTAGGCGGCCCCTGCCGCACGCACGACGTTCTCCTCGATCATCACGCTGCCCATGTCGTTGGCGCCGTAGGCCAGACTGAGCTGCCCCACTTTGCCGCCCTGCGTGACCCACGACGCCTGCAGGTTGTCGACGTTGTCGAGGACGATCCGTGCGAGAGCGAGCGTGCGCAGGTAGTCGAGCCCGGTGGCCTCGTAGCCGCCTTGCTCGGTGTGCTCGGGCTGGTAGCTCCAGGTGATGAAGGCGGTAAAACCGCCGGTCTCGTCCTGGAGATCGCGGACTCGCATCAGGTGCTCGAGCCGCTCCTCGTCGGTTTCCACCGTTCCGTACATCATCGTGACCGTCGTGCGCAGGCCGGCACGATGGGCCTGCCGCATGACGTCGAGCCACTCGTCGGACGAGGCCTTGCTGTAACAGTTGAGAATCTTGCGGACACGATCGACGAGGATCTCGGCGCCGCCGCCGGGAATGCTGTCCAGCCCGGCGGCGATGAGCCGCTCGATCACGGTCGGGACCGGCAGTTGATTGAGGCGGGCGATGTGCAGGACTTCCGGCGGCGACAGCGCATGCAGCCTGAACTCGGGATATCGCGCCTTGACCGCCCGGAAGAGATCTTCGTACCAGGAGATCGGCAGGTCCGGATTGTGCCCGCCCTGCAGCAGCAACTGGTTGCCGCCAACCGCGATCGTCTCGTCGATCTTGCGGAAGATCTCATCGAAGCCGAGGACGTAGCCCTCCGCCGATCCGACCGGCCGGTAGAACGCGCAGAAGCGGCAGCGAGCAACGCAGACGTTCGTGTAGTTGACGTTCCGGTCGATGATGTAGCTGACGATCCCCTCGGGGTGCTTGCGCGCGCGCACGGCGTCGGCGAGGGAGCCGAGCAGATGGGTGGGCGCCTGGCGGTACAACGTGAGCGCCTCGGCGTGGTCGAGACGCCCACCGGCGATGACCTTATTGGCGATCTCTGCTACTCGCAATTCAGAAGAACTCCAGCACCCTGCGCCGGGGCGCCACTCCTAGATCCGCCGCGTAATCGAGGAACATCTGCAGCCCGGCGGCTTCGTCCGGACCCAGGCCGTATTTGACATTATCCCTTAGGTAAATCGCGGCGCGCTCCGTGCGGACCGGGTCGCCGGCGCCGTACTCCGCGGCAATCGCCGCGGCACAGCGCACGCCTTCGGCCTGCGCCTCCTGCAGGGAGCGAACATCATCACTGCTCACGGCTCCGGCGCGCCCCGTCCATGCCGCATAAATGAACGGCCGGCCCGTCATCGCGGTCCACGTCTCGCCCAGATCGATCTTGCGCAGTCCGAGCGCCTGATGGTCGGCGTCGAACGCGGGATCGCCGATCAGGAGTCCGGCGTCGCACGCCTGCGTCATCGCCGCGAGATCGGGACCGTGTGACACGAACTGCGGCGCAATCCGGAAGTGGTGATGACAGAGGACCCGGAGCAGCGCGACCGAGGTGCGCGAGCTGGTGTCGAGCGCCACGCTCCTGACCTCTTCAATCGGCACCCTCGAGTACAGCGCCACTGACGCGATCGGTCCCCTGGAGCCGATCCCGACCCCGGGGACGAACCGATAGTCATCCGACTGCAGATACTCGATCGATGGAATCAGCCCGAGATCGATCTCGCCCTGGTGGAGCAGTGCCGCGCAGACGGAGGGAACGTCATAGCGCACGCGCCAGCGAACGGGATCGCGATCGAGGGCCCAGGTCAGCGGTCGTGCGTTCAGGTAACCGACGGCGCCGATTCGGATCACGCGATCACCGTGAACGTTCCATCGCGCTCCGCCGCCTCGAACCCGGCCGCCTCGATGTTGCGACGAATCTCCTCCAGCGGCGCTCGTCGTCTTCCCTCCGGCGCGTCATCGGATGCCGACACGTTGTCGATGTCGTCGGCACCGAACGTCAACGCCACCTGCGCCAGCTTCGGACCGTAGCGTGACCAGTCGACCTGGATCGTCGGCACATTGGCCGCCGCGAGGCGCGCGACGGCCACCATCTTCACGTCCTGATATCCGGTCGTCGGACGCAGCGGGTTGAGCACGGACGGAAGCGGATCGATCGCCTGGATGCACGCGAACTCGTCCTGCAGCTGCGCGACGCGAAGCAGCACATCGATGCGCTGATCGGCCGGGGCCTTGGCGATCGACAGGCAGAGTTGCTGAAATCCGGCGCTGGTCAGCCGATCGATCGCGACCGCGGGTTCCGCCATCAGGTCGATTGACAGGTCGGCCACCGCATCGAGGCCGGCATCCTTCCACCCGAGCAGCACGTCGGATACCTTCTGGCCTCCGTGCTCCGCGAGACGCTCAACGTCGCTCCACGAGAATCCGGACACCGTTCGTTCACCGGCAATCGCCTTCGCCTGCTTGATGGCCGCCGTCGCGATGGCGATGGTGTCGGGTGCGCCACTGATGATGATTTCACGCGCCGCCGGTGGAACAGCGTCGGCAAAGGACTGATCGAAACGGCACGTCGCCACCCGCACGTACGTGACGCGAGTGTCGTGCAGACGTCGCCGCAAGTGATCGGCCAGCATCCCGAGCGGAAGGACGTCCGGCGTCGCCGCCAGGGCGCGAATGTCCTCGGTGGACAGACGTTCCCCGACGTCGATGCGGGCGATGTGTCGATCGAATATTTCCGAGGTCACCATGTCGTTGAATCAGTGTTTCGCGGACCATCCGCCTTCGCCAGAGGCTACGGCGGACAAGTTGCCCACGCGCCGCATATCTCCTACCTACCTACCTGCCCATCTACCTAACTACTCAGCTACTTAACCCTGCGTCGCCATCGCGTCAGCGATTCGCGTCGCCAGCGCCAGCGCGTCCCGCCCCGCACCGCCCGACACCGCGGGGGCTCGCCTCTCCCGGACCGCCGCCACGAAGTCGTCGAGCTCGCGGCGAAGGGGCTCTTCCTGCTGCACTTCGAGGCGTCCGCCTTCGATTGAAGGTCTGCCGCCGTTCTGCCGAACGAGTCGATACACCTCGACGTCCTGCGCGGCGAAGTCAATCGACACATAGGACTCGCGCTGGAAGAACCTAGCCTTCCGTACGCGATCGCGGCTGATGCGGCTCGCCGTCAGGTTGGCGATACACCCGGACGCGAAGCGCAGCCGCGCGTTGGCGATGTCGATGCGCGGCGTCAGGACGTTCACGCCGACCGCTTCGATCGACGTGACCTCGGAGCCGACGAGGGCCGACAGCAGGTCCAGATCGTGAATCATCAGGTCGAAGATCACATCGATGTCCAGACTGCGCTCGGGAAACGTCCCCAGCCGGTGGATCTCGACGAAGCGTGGAGCGGCGACGAGCGGCCACGCCGCCGCGACGGCCGGATTGAAACGCTCGGTGTGGCCGACCGCCAGCAGCACCCCACGCGCGGCGGCGAGCTGCACGAGCCTCTCTGCCTCCTCGACACTCGCCGCCACGGGCTTCTCGACCAGGACCGCGGTGCCTCGCTCGATGATCGCCGCCGACACGCTGAGGTGGTCGACGGTCGGCACGGCGACAACGGCTGCATCGAGCGGCATGCTGACGCCATCCATGCTGGCGAACGCCGGTGCGCCGTACCTCGCGCCGATCTCCTCCGCCCGTTCGCGCTTGATGTCGACGACGGCCGCGAGCTCGACGTCCGGCATCGCCGCCAGGATCCGTGCGTGATGCTGCCCGAGATGACCAACGCCGACCACCGCCACCCGCAGGCGAGCCGTCATGCGGGCAATCCGCTGCCGGCAGTCGCCTGTCGGCCGACAATGACGATACCGGCCTCGTCGGCCGACGCAAAGACCGCATCACCATCGAGCACGAGCGTCTTGCCTGCATCGATCGCGAGCGCGGACGCACCAGCCACACGCATCGCCTGAATCGTGGCGAAGCCGATCACCGGGACGTCGAAGCGCATGTCCTGCCGCGGCTTGGCTACCTTGACGATGCGCACGCCGGCACCCGCCAGGTATCCGGCGCGTCCGATCACTTCGTCGGTGCCCTCCATGGCTTCGACGGCGACCACCGCCTGATGTTTGACGGCGACGGTCTGGCCGATATCGAGCGCGGCGATCGCGTCAGCCATGCGCCAGCCGAACTCGAAGTCCTGCTGCTCCTCCGTCGTCGGCGATCGCCTGGTGAGGACACCAGATCTGGCCAGCAGCGGTTGCAACAGCAGCGTGGAGTCGATGAGCTCGATGCCGCGCTCGTGGAGCACCTTCGCCACCGCTCCGATCAACCCGTCCGTGTTGCGCGAGGTGAGCTGCCGCAGCACCGCTATAAAGGTCAGGTCGGGAAGGATGCCGCCGAAGATCCGCGTGTGCTTGACCTGACCGGCCATGACGGCATGCGTGGCGCCCGCATCCTTCAGCAGCGAAATGCATTTGCCGAGCTGACCGATCGAGATCCAATGAATCGGCGCGCCGTGTCGCGCGGCGGCGTCGTTCAACTCCGGGAATGCCTCTTCCTTCGTCGCGATGACCGTGACGTCGTGTCCCTGCGCACGCGCCGCGTCGAGCACGAGAAACGGAAACTTCCCGTTTCCGGCGATGAGGCCTAGCCGCATGGCTGGTCATTCATCGACGACGAGCTCCTCGCTGCTGCGGCGGGCGGTTTTGCGCAGGATCACGCCGCGCCGCGACGTGCGGATGAACGCCACCAGGTAGCTGACCTCCGGCGACGTGAGGGAGGCGTCACTCTCGATTTCCGCGAGCGCGCGCGTCGTGTTCAGTTGCAGCAGACACCGGTATGCGCGCCGCAGCTGTTCGATCGTGTCCTGCGAGAACCCGCGCCGCGACAGCCCGATCGTATTGACGCCGAAGCTGCGCGCGGGACGACTGCCAATCGTCTTGGCGAACGGCAGGGCGTCCTTCGTCACCACGGAGTAGCCGCCGATGAAGCCGTGGCAGCCGACGCGACAGAACTGGTGCACCGCGGAACCGGCGCTGATGTTCGCGAAATCCTCGACGCCGACATGGCCGCCCAGCGTGGCGTGCGGGCCGAAGATCGTGTGGCTGCCGACGTGGCAGTCGTGCGCAACGTGGACGTACGCCATGAACAGGTTGTCGTCGCCAATCGTCGTTTCGCCGCCGCCGCCGGCGGTGCCGCGGTTGATGGTGACGAACTCGCGGAATATGTTGCGGCTGCCGATTCGCAGGCGCGTGCGTTCGCCTTTGTACTTCAGGTCCTGCGGGGCGAGCCCGATCGACGCCATCGAGTAGATGTGGGTATCGTCGCCAATCTCGGTCCAGCCGTCGATGACGGCGGACGAGCCGATGACGCACCGGCGCCCGATCGTGACGTCCGCTCCGATCACGCAGTTGGGTCCGACCGTGGACCCTTCACCGATTCGCGCCGAAGGATGCACGTGCGCGGATGGGTGGATCGACGCCGGCTCCCGCTCGATGGCCAGCAGCAGCACCGCCTCGGCCACGACCTGATCCCCGACATAGGCGGCCGCATGGGCACGCGCGAGGCGAGACCGCCGCCGGCCCATCGTGACTTCCAGCCTGAGTTGGTCGCCGGGCACGACCTGGCGCCGGAACTTGGCGCCGTCGACGCCGCGCAGCGCAACACGGCCCGCTCCAGGTGCGCCTTGCCGATCCAGCAGCAGCGTGGCGGCGACCTGTGTCAACGCTTCGATCATCAGGACGCCCGGCATCAGCGGCGTGCCCGGGAAATGCCCCTGGAAAAAGTCCTCGTTGACGGTGACGTTCTTGTACGCAACGAGGCGAGCACCGCGGTGATGCTCGCCAACGGAGTCAATGAGGACGGCGGGGTATCTGCAGAACAGCTGCGACAGAAGCGCTGAAGGATCGACGTTCCCGGGTTCAGGGTTCATTTCTTCGTCGCGGCATCGAATTCCTTGATGATGTCGTCGGTCAGATCGAGCGCGGGGTCGCCCCACACCAGGCCGCTGTCGGTCACGCTGAAGATCATGTGCAGCTGCTTTTCCTGCGC
>Ga0081539_10001217_pt1 | contig 45977 bp, 37 predicted proteins | sample TabmetS4T2R2_FD_71023 | JGI IMG/M metagenome (GOLD analysis project Ga0081539, IMG submission 71023) | Tabebuia heterophylla rhizosphere microbial communities from the University of Puerto Rico - S4T2R2 | ecosystem: Host-associated > Plants > Roots > Rhizosphere ... | reverse complement strand
GCTGCGAGGGGGGGGGGGGGGGGGGGGGGGGGGGGGGGGGGGGGGGGGCTCCTCCGCGCCCACCGACCCCCCCCCCTCCCCCCCCCCCCCCCCGCCTCCCCGTCTTTTTTGTCCTTCACAGAGGCTGCGCCGAGTGCGATGCGCGCCGCGCCGGTCTTCAAGGGGAGAAGATAAGGCTCGCTGTGCGAAGCGCCTTCGGGACAGATGGCGATTGTGCCGCCGCGCCGGAGGAGCGAGGCGGCGCGCGCGAAGGTCTCGGCGTTGCGGGCCGTGTCAACGCCCGCGTCCTGCTTTCGATAGACGGGTATGGAGTCGAGCGCGCGCACGAAGAATCCTATGACGGGCGTTCTAAAGAGCGGCGACTTTGCGAGGAAGGAGACGCGGCGCGGCGCGAAGCAGAACAGGAAGCATGGGTCAACGAGCGCGTTCGGATGATTCAAGACGAAGAGGCACGCGCCTTCGCGCGGCACGCGTTCGCGTCCGACGATTTCGATGCGGCGGAAGAAGACGCGCAGCGCGAAACGAATAACGATTGTGATTGCACGCCTCAACAAGATTGACTTAAAAAAGCCTTCGGCGGTAGATGAAGAGTCCGGCGCGAGTCAAGAAAACTCGCGCCGGACTTATTTTACTACAAGCGCGAAGCGCGTCTCGCGCCGCGCTAAATCCTGACGTTCGGGCCGAACCAAGTGCGACTGCTGTAGTCTGTGAGTGTGAGCAGAAGGAGTATGAGCAGCCAGAAGAACATCGAGGCGACGATGACCCAGATGAGGCGCGAACTATAGCGGACGTGCATGAAGAAGAGCAGGACGAGCAACATCTTCGTGACGGCGACCGTCATCGCCACGATGTCGTTCATGCGACCGAAGTCCTGCGTGGCGACGAAGACCGTCAAGGCCGTTCCGACCAGAAGCGCCGCGAAGACCGAGAAGTAAGTTTTGCGCGGGACGATGTGTTCCGACATAAAAGCCTCAAAAATGATGAATGCGGAATGATGAATGATGAATGATGAGAGCGATACTGGTCTTCATTCATCACTGCCGCATTCATCACTCATCATTTCCCTCAGTGCTTCCCGAAGTGCGCGCCCAGAAGGTAGAGCAACGGGAAGAGGAAAATCCAGATGATGTCAACGAAGTGCCAGTAGAGTCCGAAGTTCTCCACGGGCGAGTGGTATTCGGGCGAGTAGCGCCCGCGCCAAGCCCACCACATGATGGGCGCGATGATGATGATGCCGATTATCATGTGCAGTGCGTGCAGGCCCGTCATGGCGAAGTAGAGCCAGTAGAACATCTGCACGTTCTGGACTGTGACGCCCGCCGCAGTCCAGTTGTGTACGAGTTCGGCGTGGGGTTGAAACCATCCGGCGATGGGGATGAGTCCGTCCCTGTATTTTTCGTTGTACTCGTAGGCTTTGACGCCGAGGAACGTCAGCCCAAGCAGAACGGTCGCGGCCATAAACGCGACCTGCACCTTCGGCTTGCGCCCGGTTTGCGTCGCCCAGACGGCGAGCGCCATCGTCAAGGAAGATGTGATGAGGACGGCTGTGTTGAAAGTGCCGATAGTCCAGTTGAGGTGATTGCTCGCGGCCATGAAAGCGCGCGGGTAGTTCATGCGGTAGATGAGGTATGCGAGGAAGAGTCCGCCGAAGAACATCACCTCCTGCGCGATGAAGACCCACATGCCGAGCACTCCGGCCTCGCGCTGTTGTTCGAGGTTGTCGAAGTGGTGCGCGAGCGCCTCGTGCGCCGCTTCGGGAGCGTGCCCGTGGCCGTGTTCAACTGCCTCCGCGTTCGTTGCCAAACTCTTAACCTCCTCAAAAGAAGTCTGGAGTCTGGAGTCTGGAGTCTGGAGTCTGAAACCAAGAACGTGCTTGAGAGTTATGCCGTCTTGACTTCAGACTCCAGACTCCAGACTCCAGACTTCTTCAAGGTATCTCCTCCGTCTCGGCGTGGCTGAGCGGGTTCTGGTTGCCGGGAACGTCGGCGGACTTGCCCGGCCCGATTACTGCCATCTCCTCGACGGGGCGGAACTCGTAAGCCTCCCAAGTGACGACGGGCGTGACGGCGAAGTTTTCGGTCGGCGGCGGGGAGGGCGTGCGCCACTCAAGACCGGTCGCGGGCCAAGGGTTCGCGGGGGCGAAGCGACCGTAGCGCATAGACCAGAGGAAATAGACGCCGGGGATGAGCATCCCTAGGCCGAGTATGCTTGCTCCGCCCGTTGACATCACGTGCAAGACCTGCCAAACGGGCTGGTCGGTCGGGTACGCGTGGTAGCGTCGCGGCATGCCCATGTAGCCCAAGAGGAACTGCGGGAAGAAGGTCAGGTTGAAGCCGACGAAGATGACGAGCGCGGCGAATCGCGCCCAACCTTCGGGATACATGCGGCCCGTGATTTTCGGCCACCAATTGTGCAATCCGCCGAGGTATCCCATCACAGCGCCGCCGACCATGATGTAGTGGAAGTGTGCGACTATGAAATACGTGTCGTGAACGTGAACGTCTAAGCCGAGCGCGGCGAGAAACAGGCCGGTCATGCCGCCGATGACGAACAGCCCGATGAAGGCGAACGCGTAGAGCATCGGCGCGTCGTAGGAGATAGAACCTTTGTACATCGTCGCCGTCCAGTTGAAGACCTTGACGGCGGAAGGGATGGCGACGGCAAACGAGATGAGCGAGAAGATCATCCCCGCATAGACCGACTGGCCGGAGACGAACATGTGGTGTCCCCAGACGAGGAAGCCGAAGACGGCGATTGCGAGCGATGAGAAGGCGACGAACGAGTAGCCGAAGACGGGCTTGCGCGTGTGCGTCGCGACGAGTTCGGAGACGACGCCCATCGCGGGCAGAATCATGATATAGACCGCCGGGTGCGAGTAGAACCAGAACATGTGCTGGAAGAGCACGGGGTCGCCGCCCAAGGCGGGGTCGAATATGCCTATGTGCGCGAGGCGTTCGAGCGCGATGAGAAGGATGGTGATGGCTATGACGGGCGTGCCGAGGATGAAGATAAGACTCGTCGCGTAGTGCGACCAGATGAAGAGCGGCAGACGAAACCAAGTCATGCCGGGCGCGCGCATCGTGTGGATGGTGACGATGAAGTTCAAGCCCGTCAGAATCGAGGAGAAGCCGTTGATGAAGACTCCTAATCCGCCGAGAACGACGTAGGTGTTCGAGAACGACGTCGAGTAAGGCGCGTAGAACGTCCAGCCCGTGTCGAGGCCGCCGAAGAGAAGCGCGGAGAAGGTTAGAATGCCGCCGACCATGAAGATGTACCAACTGAGAAGGTTTATCTTCGGGAAGGCGAGGTCTTTCGCGCCGATCATCATCGGGACGAGGAAGTTGCCGAGCGTGGCCGGAATACTTGGGATGAGGAAGAAGAAGACCATCAGGACGCCGTGCGCCGTGAAGACCTTGTTGTAGGTGTGCGACTGCATGAGGTCGCCCTGCGGCGTGAGCAGTTCGAGGCGGATGGCCGCGGCGTAAGCGCCGCCCAAGGCGAAGAAGAAGGTGACGGAGATGAGGTAGAGAAGCGCGATTCGCTTGTGATCCTTCGTCAGCAGCCAAGACTTGATACCGTAGTCGGCGTTCAGGTAGTTGCGCGTCGGGAAGCGACTGCGCCACTCGTGTCTCGGCATCCCTGCTGTCTGTTCGGTGCTCATAATTCTTTGTCGTCCCTAAAATTGCTCGCTTGAAAATTATTACTCTAACGGTTCGAGTTCGTGCCGCCGCGCGCGGGCGGCAGTTGCGGCGACGAGTTGCCCTGACGCGGCGCGGTGGGCGCGAGCGGATTCGAGCGCTGCGCTTCGGGTGAAGTGCCGCCCGTCGTCGGCCCCGTAGTCGAGCCTGAAGCGGACGCGCCCGTCGTCGTCGTCGCTTGTTGTCCGAGCGTGCGTATGTAGGCGATGAGTTGGAGAATCTGCTCCTCGCTCAACTGCCGGTCGGTGAAGACGGGCATGATGGGTTGAAAGCCGAGCGCGAGTTTGGCCTGCGGGTTGCGGATTGATTCGCGTATGTAGGATTCGTCAACCGTCACAAGCCCGTCGTTTTGAATCGCCTGCTGATGGCCGAAGAGTCCGTAGAGCGTCGGGCCGCGTCCTTGTTGTCCGCCCGGCTCGGTCTGGTGGCACGAAGCGCAGCCGCGCTCTTGGAAAAGCTTCTGCCCTTGCGCCGCCGCCGACTCCGCGCCCGCGCCGCCCGCGAGCCATTGTTGATAAGCCGACTGATCCATCACGTAGATGTGGCCGCCCATCCCGCTGTGATTCGTGCCGCAATACTCGGCGCAGAAGATGTAGAACGTGCCGGTCTTCGTCGCCTCAAACCACATCTGCGAGTAGCGACCGGGCACGACGTCCTGCTTGATGCGGAATTCGGGGAAGTAGAGACTGTGGATGACGTCTTCGGTCGTCATCGTGAGTTTGACGCGCGCGCCGACGGGGACGTGTAGCTCGTTAATCTCGCGCTGCCCGGTCTGGTGCTGAAACTTCCACATCCACTGCTTGCCGACGACATAGACCTCCATCGCCTGATGCGGCGCGCGGTATGCCTTGAAGTAGGTGGAAGCGCCCCAGACGAATATAGTCATGGCGATGCCGAGCGGCATAATCGTCCAGCCCACCTCCAAGACCATCGAGCCGTGGCGCGGGCGCGGCACTTCGTCGGGGCGGCGGCGGCGATACTTGATGGCGAAGAAGATGATGAGACCCGTGATGACCACGGAGAAGAAGATCGTGATGATGAGAAGGTAGGCGTAGAGCGCGTCAACGTGCGGGGCAAACGTGGAGGCCTGCTCCGGCGCGAACGGCACGGTCACCTGCGGCACTGTCAGTTGCGTCAGAAGCATGTCTAAAATCAAGTTCGCTACGGTGAACTTCAGTCGAGCACGCGGCGTGGCGGATTAACCACAGAGGCACAGAGAACACAGAGGAAGCACAGAGGAAAGTCTCCGTGCATCCTCTGAGTTCTCTGTGCCTCCGTGGTTAATCTTTGCCCGCATAAACTCAGCTGAAAATTACTCAAAAACTTCTCCGAGGGACAAATCACGCGCCGCCGTCCGTCGCATCCCTATCCTTCACGCAGCCCCGCCGACGTTCAATTCATCGTCCCACGCTTCAACACTACGCGGCTTGCGCCGGAAGATAATGACGAGCGAGGTGATGAGCGCGACGATGCCGAGGACGGTTGCGACGCCCGCCACGCGCACGATGTTCATAATCACAGCGCCATACTTTCCCGTCGTCGGGTCGTAGTGGTAACAATAGAGAATCAACTCGTCCACGGGCGAGCCGATCTTCCCGGAAGAGGCTTCGACGAGCGCGAGCCGCAAGTCTTTCGGCGCGTACTCGATGCCGTAGAAGTAGTGCGACAAGTGTCCTTCCGGCGTCGCCACCATGATGGCCGAGGCGTGCGCAAACTGCTTCGACTCTTCGTCCCAGACGTATTGGAATCCGACCGATTGCGTGAGCCTGTCAATCGAAGCCTTATCGCCCGTCAGAAAGTGCCAGCCGTCTTCAGCGCCCGCGCGCCGGTAGCGCTTGAGGTAAGTCTCCTTCTTCTTGAAGGCGAGGTCGGGCGTCTCGCGCGCGTCGAAGCTGACGGTGACGATGCGAAACTCTCGGCCCGGCGTGAAGCTCACGGCTTCGAGCGTGCCGGCGAGCGCGTTCAAGGTCTGATTGCAAAGCATCGGACACTCGTAATAGACGAGCGTCAGGACGACGGGCTTCCCGTCGCGGAAGTAGTCGCCGAGTTTGACCTCGCGCCCCAACTCGTCGCGGAAGAGGGCGTCGAGCGGAATCTGATTGCCGAGTTTCTGTTCTATCCTGACCTGTTTGAGAAGCTCCGTCGAGTTGGCCGTCGGCACGGGGCCGACGGGCGGCGTGCCATACTGCGCGCGCGCCGCAACGGCGAGAAGGCAAAAGGCAAGAGGCAAAAGGCAAAGGGCAAAAATTCTGTGGACGAAAGACACGCACGCGCGCGTCGCGCGGAGCACACTTTCAACTTTTGCCTCTTGCCTTTTGCCTTTTGCCTTCAACATCTTCATCAGTTGTGTTTCTGCTCCCCTTGCCGGCCCGCACTCGAATCAGAGGGCGTGGACTCCGTGGGCGCGCTCGTATTAGCCGCGGGCTGCTTCTGCCCCGACTGCGCTTGCGCGCGGTGTTGCAGGTAAAGTTCCATAGCGACGCTTATGGGCACGCGCACCGTTCCGGCCTGCTCGTCCGACCAGCCGTAGTCGTCCAACTCGCGCCGCCACTCGTCGCGCACAGTCCAGTATTCCGACTGCGGCTGCGGCACGTAGCCGCCCCGCGCGGCCTCTTGCGAGAGGTCGTGAAACTGCCCGTCGTCGGTCTTCACGCCGAAGCCCGGCGCGAGTTGGAGGCGCGGGTCGGGCGGCAGGCGCTCCCTGCCCTGACGTTCAAGCGGCGACGCGAGAAGCTCCTGCTTGCGCTCGCGCTCGTTGAAGTAGCCGAACATCAGATAGACGATGACGCACGTGATGATTGTGAAGGCCGTCAACCCGCCGACGAACCAGAGGAGCGGGCGGACGGCGACGTCCGACTCCTCGTGCGCCACGTCCGGGTTCGTGATGAACGAAACGTCCGGCGTCTCGTGTATGCTGTCGCGCCTGCGCTTTCCGAAAGTCATAAGCAATTTAATGATGAGTGATGAGTGATGAGTGATGAATTAAGAGGACGCACGCTGTTTCATTCATCATTCATCATTCAGCATTCATCATTTCCTCAGTGGTGTTCCGCCGCCGCAATCGCTTCTTCGAGGTCGGGCGCGCCGAGCGGAAGAAGCGGTCGCGCCGCGAGTTGGCCGAAGTAGTGCCAGAGCCAGATGCCTCCCAAGCCCGCAGTCATCAAAAACATCGGGACGAAACTCTGCCAGATGTCGCGCACGCCGAACGTGGCCTCGCCGCCCTGATGAACCGATGGCGCGAAGAGGAAGACGAGGTCGAAGACGCGCATGAAAATCATCAAGAGCGCGATGCGTCGAAGCGTGATGGGGTTTTGCTTGCGCGGTCGCGAGAGCAGGAGCACGAACGGAAGCGCGAAGTGAAACAGGATTACGAGGAGTCCGACGTAGCGCCACCCGTCTTGAAGCCGGCGCAGGTAATAAGAAATCTCTTCGGGGAGATTTCCGGCCCAGATGATTAGAAACTGCGAGAAGGAGAAGTAGGCGTAGAGCATCACCATCGCCATCAGAAGCTTGCCCCAGTCGTGGAAGTGGAGCGGCTGATAGGCGTGCGCCATTGGCTCGTGGCGCACGAGAAACGTCGCCACGGTAATCATGAAGGCGAGCGCCGAGAGACCCCATCCGGCCATCGCGATGAGACCGTAAATGGTCGAGAACCAGTGCGGTTCTAAAGACATGCCCCAGTCAACGGCGGCGAACGTCACGGTCAAACCGAAGAGAAGGATGACGGGGCCGGAGATGTCCTGCATCTTGCGTCGTATGCGCGGGTCGCCCGAAGCGTCCTGCTCAGCCGACCAACGGTTGAGATAGCGCGCGAAGAAAATCCAGACCGCGAAGTAAACAATAGCGCGGATGATGAAGAAGGGGATGTTGAGATACTTGCTCTTGTGTTGGAGCGCGGGGTCGCCCGCGACGGCAGCTGCGTCAGTCCACTCGAAGAGCGAGTGTCCGTGGTCGTGTATGAAGAGCGCGACGACGACGGGGATGAAGAAGACTAGGCAGAGCGGAATCGTTCTGGTCGCGGCCTCGAACAGGCGGCGGCTCGTCAAGGCCCACGCGCCGCCCGTCATGTGTCCGAGCGAGAGCCACGCGAGGCTTCCGACCGAGACGCCGGTGACGAAGAAGAAGCCGACGAGATAGGAACGGAAGACGTGTACGAGACCGCTTTGGCCCTCGGTCGAGCCTAAAAGGTATGCGAGCGCCGCGCCGACGACTAACCCCGCGACGCCGATTGTGAGCGCGCGTCCACGGTAGCGTTCGACGACGGTGGGGAGTGTGTAGTTGACCGCGGTCGTTTCCATCCTAGTGCTTCTCCCCTCCCGCTTGCGCCTCGCCGTGCTCTGAGGACTTCGACGCCGCGCCGCGAACCTTCGCCTGAGCTTCGGGCGAAAGCTCGGCGAATTTTTGTTGGCGGCTCAGTTGGAGCGTGCGTATGTAGGCGATTATCTTCCAACGGTCTTCCGCCGGAATCTGTTCGGCGTAGGAAGGCATCGCGCCCCAGCCGTTCGTTATCACGTCGAAGAAGTGCGAGGCGGGGGTTCGGTTCTCCTGCAAGCGGTCTTCGTAGTAAGAGGGCGGCCTCTGGTAGCCGCGACGGACGATCATGCCGTCGCCCTCGCCCGTCGCGCCGTGGCAGACCGCGCAGTAGATGTTGAAACGCTGCTGGCCGCGTTCAAGAGCGGCGCGGTCAATGTTTATGGGGAAGACGTCCGCGCCGCCCGTCATGGCCGCCTCGCGCGCGCCGGGCACTCCGCCCGCAACGTTGCCCGTCATGCTTCCGCCCGTGGAGAGCATCTGCGCCGACTGCGACGCCTGTTGCTGAACGGCGTCGCCGCTGTTGGCGTTGGCCGTCTTACCCGTCAAAAGGTAGTCTTCGCGGTCGCGGTACTCGCCCTTCTGACGCGGCACGGTGCCCTCGACGGGCGCGCGAACCGACGCGCCGTCGGGCGAGAACTTCTTGTCGCCCGCGCGGAAGGTCTTGTACTTCGGCTGATCCTGCATGTCCATCCGACAGCCGGAAAGGGCAAAGGGCAAAGGGCAAAGGGTAAGGGCGAAAAGCACGCGCACGACCACGCGGCGGGCGTGCTCGCCTCCTTTCCCCTTTCCCCCTTCCCCTTTCCCCTTTCTCTTAATGTTCCACATCTGTCACCTCTCGCGGCCCAAGACTACGCAGGAACTCGGCTGTGCGCTCGCGGTCGAACTTCGGGTCGGTTGATTCGATGAGGACGAAGAAGCGGTCGCGCGAGGCGAGCGCGAAGTTTGGCGCGTTGAAGACCGGGTGGTACGGTTCGGGCAGACCGTTCAAAGCCATCATGCCGAAGACCGCGAAAAAGGCCGCGCCCAAAACCGTCGTCTCGAACGTAATCGGGATGAACGCGGGCCAACTGTGCGGCGGCTTTCCGCCGACGTTCAAGGGATAGTCAACGACGAGCAGGTAGTATTGCATCAAGTAGCCGAGCGTGCCGCCGATGATTCCGCCGATGAGCACGAGGAGCGGCATCTTCGTGGAGTGGACGCCGATTGCCTCGGACAACTCCTCGACCGGGTAGGGCGAGAAGGCGTCAATCTTTTGGTAGCCCTCCTCGTGTACGCGGCGCGCGGCGGCGACCGCGTCCGAAGGATTGTCGAACTCGGCCATCAGACCGTAAATCGGATGACGGGTGCTCTTTTTCATGCGCAGCGCCCCCGAAGAAAATGATGAATGATGAGTGATGAATGATGAATGAAAACAGAAGCCGCCGTTTCATTCCGCATTCCGCATTCCGCACTCATCATTTCTTTTCTCATGCTTCCTCCTTAATTTCAGCTTCGGGCACGAGCGTCCGCATCTCGAAGATGGAGATGATGGGAAGGAAGCGCACGAAGAGGAAGAGAAGGAAGAAGAAGAATCCTATTGTCCCGAAGAACATCGAGAAGTCGAAGATGGTCGGCGAGTAAGCGCCCCATGAAGAGGGGAGGAAGTCGCGGTGGAGGCTTATCGGGATGATTATAAAACGCTCCAGCCACATGCCGACGTTTACAGACATGGCGACGACGAACAGCATCAAGTTGCTGTGCCGGACGCGTCGAATCCAGACTATCTGCGGGAAGACGACGTTGCAGAAGATGAGCATCCAGTAGTAGAACGCGTACGGGCCGACGAAGCGGTTCGTCATCATAAACTGTTCGTAGGTGTTCGCGCTGTACCAAGCCGTGAAGGTCTCCATCATGTAGCCGTAGCCGACGATGAGTCCGGTGGCGAGCATGACCTTCGCGGCGTTGCGTAGGTGTCGCTCGGTGATGAAATCTTCCAACCCGTAGAACTTTCTCAGGGGGATAATCAGCGTCAGAACCATCGCGAAGCCCGCGTAGATTGCGCCCGCGACGAAGTAGGGCGGGAAGACGGTCGTGTGCCAGCCCGGAATGATGCCGATTGCGAAGTCGAAGCTGACGATTGTGTGAACCGAAAGGACGAGCGGCGTCGAGATTCCGGCCAAGAGCAGGTAGGCCATCTCGTAGCGCGCCCAGTGGCGTGCGCTCCCGCGCCATCCCAAAGAGGCCATGCCGAAGACGATTCGACCGAAGCGACTGCGCGCGCGGTCTCTTAGCGTGGCGAGGTCTGGGACGAGACCCGTAAACCAGAAGAGCGCCGAAACCGTGGCGTAGGTCGAGACGGCGAACACGTCCCACATCAGGGGCGAGCGGAACTGCGGCTGGATGTTCATCGTGTTCGGATAGGGAAAGAGCCAGTAGGCGAGCCACGGGCGACCTGTGTGCAAGAGCGGATAGAGTCCGGCGCAGGAGACGGCGAAGAGCGTCATCGCTTCGGCGAAGCGGTTGATTGACGTTCGCCAAGACTGTCGAAGCAACAGAAGGATCGCGGAGATGAGCGTTCCGGCGTGGCCGATGCCGATCCACCAGACGAAGTTGATGATGTCGAACGACCAGCCGACGGGCTGGTTGTTGCCCCAGATGCCTATCCCTGTTGTGACGAGATATACAATCGTCCCGAACAGAACGTTGGCGAGCATGAAGGAGAGGGCGAGTCCGATCCACCAGCCGAGGGGCGTGCGCTTGCGTAGCACGAGCGCGCTTATCTTATCCGTCACCGTGCCGAAGGTGTGGCCGGGTTCGATGACGGCGGGCGTCGTGTGAATCCCGGTGTCTTCGTGCGGGCTGTCGAATCTGCTGCTCATAAGACTTTTACGCCTTCTCCTCCCCGCCCGCTATGGCCTCGTTCGGGTTTCTGACCGACGCCAGATAGACGGTGCGCGGTCGCGTGTTCAAGTCGGCCAGAAGGTCGTAGCGACGCTTCTGCGCTTGAAGGCGCGCGACGCGGCTGTTCGTGTCGTTCAAGTCGCCGAAGACTATAGCCTCCGTGGGGCAAGTGGCCTGACAGGCGGTGACTATCTCGCCGTCGCGCACGCGGCGTCCTTCCTTCTCGGCCTCTATCTTGGCGTACTCGATTCGCTGGACGCAGTAGGTGCACTTCTCCATCACGCCGCGCGAGCGAACCGACACTTCGGGGTTGCGAAGCATCTTGAGGGAGGGCGTGTCCCAGTCTTGGAAGAGAAGGAAGTTGAAGCGTCGAACTTTGTAGGGGCAGTTGTTCGAGCAATACCGCGTGCCGACGCAGCGGTTATAGACCATGTCGTTCAAGCCCTCGGCGCTGTGGACGGTTGCGTGGACGGGGCAGACGGGTTCGCACGGCGCGTTCTCGCAGTGCATGCACGGGACTGGCATGAAATAGACGCCCGCCGGGTCTTCGACCGCGCCACGGAAGTATGCGTCAACACGCAGCCAGTGCATCTCGCGCGAGCGCGAGACCTGTTCCTTGCCGACGACGGGGATGTTGTTTTCGGCTTGGCAGGCGACGATGCAAGCGTTGCAACCGACGCACGTCGAGATGTCAATCGCCATGCCCCACCTGTAACCGCGTCGGCCTTCTTCTTTGTGCTCCGAGTAGTCGAAGGGCGGATACAAGCTTTCGCCTTCGGGCGGCTCGCGGTTCTCGCCCGCGGGCTGCGGCGGCTCTTTCTTGCGCTCGCGTTCGGGGGCGAGCGTCGGGTCGCGCTGCCAATCGGCGAACGTGCCGTGGCGCACGATCTCGCGCCCCTCCATCTGGAAGTGTATCTGCGTCGAGGCGAGCTGATACTCGTCGCCCGTAACCTTGACGCCCAAGCCTTGACCGAACCAGAGCGCGTCCGACGTACGAAGGTTGTAGGCGTTGAAGCCGAACGTCGTCTTGTTCTGCTCGTTTCCGCCGACGCGCCCCGAACGCCAGCGACCGTAGCCGAAGTGAACGGTGACAACGTCGTCAACCTGTCCGGGCAAGATGAAGACGGGCGCGTTGACCTGTCGCCCTTTGAACGTGAGCGTCAAGACTTCGGCCATTATCTCGCCGCCCTTCTTCGTCAGGCGGTTGACGCGCTTCGGCGAGTCCCAAGCCACGGCGCCGTCGGGCGCGACGCCGACGCCCAGTTTTTCGGCGGTCGCGGGGCTGATGATTGCGACGTTGTCCCAAGTCAACTTCGTCAGAGGCTTCGGCAACTCCTGAAGCCAGCCGTTGTTTGCGAAACGCCCGTCGTAAACGCTTGGGTCTGCGCGAAAGACTATCTCGAAGGGGGTCTGGGGTTGGGGGCTGGGGGCTGGCGGCGTTGCAGGCGTCTGAACCGCAACAGCCGAGACGCCCTGCACTTGATTCGCTGAGTCGCTCCGTAGCTCGCCGTGGCGTGAAATGAGCGTTGCGGCGCGCGACGTGTTCGCCACGAACCCGTCGTGCAGGGCCTTCCGCCAAGCCTTCTCGAAGTCCGCGCCCGCCTGCGCCGTCGCGCCCGCGCTCGCCTGCGTCGGCTGCGATGACGACTGCGTTAACTGCTGCGACGACGAAGACGACGCGCGGCCCGCGCCCGGCGACGAAGCGCCCGCGCCGCTTGACGACGAACCATTCGACGAAGTGTTCGACGCGCCCGTCGCCGTCGCGGCGTTCGCGCCCGACGCCATGAGCCACGGGCGGCCTTGCGTCGTCCAGTAGTCGCGTAGGATTTCGTAGCCCGCGCGGTCGGGTTGTTCGGTGAAGGCCGCGAGGAGTTCGAGCGCGCTCTTGCCGTTGTAGAGCGGCGCGATGAGCGGCTGCGTTATCGTCACCGTGCCGTCGTACGCGCGCGTGTCGCCCCAAGCTTCGAGGTAGTGCGCTTCGGGTATGTGCCACTGGCACAACTCCGAAGTCTCGTCGTCGTAAAGGCTCAGGTGAACGGTGAGGCCCGCCTTCTTCATCCGGTTGATGTCGAGACGAAGGTCTGCGGGCGTCGTGTAGGCGGGATTGCCGCCGACGATTACTAGAACTTCGACCGCGCCCGAATCAATGTCGGCGACGAGCGAGCGCAGGTCGTTCAACTGGTCGGTCGCTCGCTCCTCGACAGGCTCGATGTAGTTGACCGTCTTTCCCAAGCTCCCAAGCGCGACGTTCATCGCGTGCGCCAGCGCGTGAATCTCCGGCGGCTGCTCGTCGCCCGCGATGACGATGCACGCGCCCGCGTGCGCTTTGAGGTCTGCGGCAATCGCGTCCGTTTCTTTGTCCGACGCACTCGCGCCGCCCGCGAGCGACGCTTCGCTCGCGCCGACCGCACGCGCGATGCCGCGAACGAAGTCGGCGAACTGGCTCGGACGCAAAGGGATTCGGTTGTCGGCGAAGAAGCCCGTGTTGGTCGGCGTCGTCTCAATTGAATAGAGACGACAGACTTCGCGCTGCTCGCCGTCCGAAACTCTGCGCCGGCTTGCGAAGTCGCGCGCGTAGCGTAGAGCCGACGGGCCGCACTCGAGGAAGTTGGAGTCGAGCGAGAGCACGCGGTCTGCCGCAGCGAAGTTATAGATCGGAGTTGCGAACGAGCCGAGCGCCTGTTGAATGCCGACGCGCGCGTTGTTTGCGCCCGCAGGCTCCCACTGATACCAGCGCGCGCCGGGGAAGCGGTCGGTCACCGACCTCAGTTGCGCGGCGAGCGCCGGCGACATCACGGTCTCTGTGAGAATCCTCAGCCCCGCGCCCTGCTTCGGCTTCTGTCCTTCGAGCGCCGTCGCAAGCTCGCCGAGGAAGGCCGTGTAGGTGCGCACTTCGCCACGGTTGATTATGGTTTCGGAGCGGTCTGGGTCGTAGAGTCCGAGTATGGAAGCTTGCGCGAACACGTCAGCCGCGCCCATGCTTGCGGGGTGAAGGTCGTTGCCTTCGACCTTCGTCGGGCGGCCCATGTTCGAGCGAACGAGAAGGGGCGCGCAGCCGCCGCTCCAAGGCATCGCGGTGGCGAAGAAGAGTGGTTTGCCGGGAACGATCTCTTCGGGCTGTCGAACGTACGGGACTATCGTTTCGGGAGGCTGGTAGGAGCAGCCCGTCAGTCCCGCGAGCGCGAGCGACGCGCCCATGAGCTTGAGGAACGTTCGACGGTCTGTGCCCTCGTCCCACTCCGAAGCGTGTTGCGGAAATTCTCTGTGCAGAAGTTCCTCAAACTCGCGTGTTCCCGCCAACTCTTCGAGGCTCTGCCAGAACTCGCGCCCGCGCTTCTCCTTCAAAGACGCGCGCACGCCCTCAATCGAAAGCGGACGACGCCTTATCTGGTAGAGTTCGGGGAAAGTGTCTTTGATGTGCATCCTACTTATCCAACCCGTTCATCTGTGGCACGTCGAACAGCTCGTCAGCGTGCGCGCGTCGCGCACGTGGTAGTCGTCCTTCAGCTTCAGCCCCAACGCGACGCGACTCGGCGCGAGATTCTCCGCGAGCCTGTTCGACCGATTCTCCGTGACGCCGTCGGCCTTGTCGGCCTCGATGTTCCAGCCCATGTCGGTCACCTTGTCTTTCGGTCGGAGGTAGCGTTCGGGCTGCCGGTGGCACGCGAGACACCATTCCATCTGTAGCGACGCGGCCTGATAGATGGCCGGCATCTGGTCAACGCGCCCGTGGCACGAGGCGCACCCGACGCCTTTGTTGACGTGTATGCTGTGGTTGAAATAGACGAAGTCGGGCAGGTCGTGAACGCGCGTCCACTCAATCGGTTTGTTCTCGCGGAAGCTCTTGCGGACGATTTCGAGATACGGACTCTCAGACCAAATCTGCGAGTGACAGTTCATGCAGGTCTTCGTCGGCGGCATCCCGGCGGTGTTCGAGGTTTCGACCGAGGTGTGACAGTAACGACAGTCAATGCCGTCGTCGCCTACGTGATGCTTGTGCGAGAACTGAACGGGCTGCTGTCGTTCGATGTACTGGCCCGTGTTGTACGACGAGCGGTTTATCTCCGCCAGAACCCAGAGCGAAGCGGCCACGAGAAAGACGCCGCCGAAGATGCTCACCTTGGCGATGGTGTTCGTGCTGCGGTGGAAAATCTGCATGCTCTTCCGGTCTGTCTTGTGACTCTTTTTACTAACCCGGCGAGAAAACGGGCCGGGCCGTGTCACCGCCTTTTAGCGCCGCGGGGAGAGACTTTGACGACCGCGCTTGCGCGACCCCGAACGTTCGGAGACGCGCACCTCCTGCGGCCTTCATGCTCGGCTGCTTTCCGCAAGTCACAAGGAAAGCGCGCGACCGCGAGCCATACGGGCTGCACCAACATTTTCAGAACTTCTTAGGGTGCATTAGTGATACTACTTTTTTACGCGATGGGCAAGCGCCAACTAAAAAAAGAAGGGAAAAGGGGAAAGGGGAAAGGGGAATTTCTTCTTTCCCTTTCCCCTTTCCCCTTTTCCCACGCAGGCTCAACGCCTTCCAAGCACGAGAATTATCGTGACGAGGAGGACGACGAGCGAGAGCACGAAGAAGAAAATCTTCCAGAAGCTGTAGGGACGCTCGCCTTGAACCTCGCCCGTCCGACCGTTGACGACGACCTGATAGACCTTCTCGCCGAAGCGATACGCGCCGACATAGACGGGAAGCAGAAGATGCTTAAAGGTGATGTCCGAGTAGTCGGTAGCGACGCTCTCGACGCGCTGCTCGTCGCCGCCTATGTCGCGGCGCACGTCGGAGTTGATGACGGGTTCGGCCTGCTTCTTAGCAAGCTCGAAGCCTTCGTCGAGCGCCACTTGATAACGCTGCGCCTTGTAGCCCGAAAGGTACGCAGGCTCGTACGGCTTCAGCTCGCCCAAGTCCCAAGGCTCAAGCGCGTTGAGGCGGTTTGACGGGAGCGACTTCGTTGCGGGGATGAGTATGTCGTTGAAGAAGCGCGTGACCGTGCCCGACGCGGGATACCAGCGCGTGTGCCTCACCTGTCGCGTCTTCGTCACGGTGTTGCCTTGCGAGTCGCGCTCGGTGTAGCTCTCGGTCGTGTAGTAGTGCTCGCCGCGCTGCCCCGTGTAGGTGCTCGCGGTGTGCGCGTCGTAAGTCCAGAAGGGGATATAGACGCCGCCCATGCTGTCGTGCGCGGCGAATTTTTTTAGCGCGTTCGGCGCGAACCAGCGCGACGCGAGCCACTTGCGTATCGCTTCCGACGCGTCCGTCTGATTGACTTTGAAGGGAAGCACGCCTTCGGGCGCGAGCACGGGGTCTGCCGAACGCGGTTGCGCGACGAGCGGACTGCCGCAGAAATCACACTCGCCCGCGACCTGCGGCGGCGTGAACGCGACGGTCGCGCCGCATGTCTGGCAAGCGACTTCGAGCGCGCCCTCGGCAATCGCTCCCATGCGTTCGGGGTGGATGCGAAGATATTCGTCGTAAGAACGCTCCTCGACCTTCGCGCCGGCGGCGGGCGCAATCTGCTCTTGGTGTCCGCAGTAGGGGCAAGTCAAACAGCCGCCTTCGGGCGCAAACTGCAAGTCGGCGCCGCAGCCGGGGCAGCGCCAGCGTTGAACTTTTTCGGGGGCGGCGGTCTCTTCCTGCATGAGTCTCGTTTAATTCCGTGATTAGTGTAATGCGTCAATCAGTTAACCACCGCAGGCACAGAGGACACAGAGATTGCACAGAGGATTTAACCTCTGTGCTTCCTCCGTGTCCTCTGTGTCTCTGTGGTTAATGCTTCTCCACCAAGCATTCAACTAACATTTCATTCATTCCCCGCACCGTCTGTCAAAATCGAAAGCTGCGGGTTGCCGCGACGACGCCACACGAAGCCGTCCAAAACGTAGTGAGTCATCTGCGGGAGCGCGAGCACAGGCACTAGAAAAACTTTCAAGGACGACCAATCCCACGCCGCGCCGAACAGCCAAGCGCGTTCGTGCCAAACGCCTCTGTCCCAGAACAACTCCTCCGCGTAAGCCAGAACCCAAAGCGTCGCCAGAAACACGGGCCAGCGCGCGAGCGCGCGATAAGTCCTCCCCGTGTGCGGCGCGCGAAGTCGCGCGTACCAGAAGACGAGCGCGATGTACGGAACGCCGTGTATGACGACGTTCGTCACCGTGAACGCGTAGTCGGAGTTGAAGGCGACTATTCCCGCGTACCAGCAAACGGCGGTCGTCACAACGACGATGTCCTTACCCGGATTTCCTCGTCCGCCTACAATCCATCCATAAACGGAACGCACGGCATACGCGCCGAGCGCGAGGCAATAGACGGGAAACGCGACGCGTTCGACCCAGACGGGCGTCTGCGCGAAGTCGCCCGCGAGAAACCACCAGAAGCGACGCGGCAGGTGCGCGTGCCAGTATGCGAGCGGATAAAGCGTAGCCATGTAAACTGCCGCCGCGTCAATCGCCCAACCCGCGCGACCGCGCTCGCCCGCCCGCGCGCGATACATTGCGACCCAACCATACTGCTGCCGCACGAAATGAAAGACCGCCAGATACGCGAGCGCGCGCCAGAACAGCGCGTCCGACTCCGAGTAGAGCGCAATGCTCAACGCGAGCGCAATCGCGGGCGCGAGCGTGTAGAGCCAAGCGCGACGACGCAACTCCTCCGCGTCGAAATAGACTCGAAACGCCGTGGCATAGACGTGCGCAACGTCAACGAGAAGGACTGCGGGAATCCAAGTCCAGTCGGGCGAGTCCGAGTCGAGCACTCCGGCGCGCGCGCCGACCCACAGGAGCGCGAGCGACACGAGCGCGCTTCCAACGAAGACGCACACGTCCACGCGCGGCGAGAAAAGCCACCACGCCCTTCTTTCGACGACGCGCTCGCGCGCCTGCGTTAACCTGTCTATTCGTTCGGCGGCCATGTGCCTTCGCGTGACGCGCGGGATTATACTGCGTCCCGACAGTTTTGAAACCGCTAACTTTTCGCGGCATCAGGTTTGACAGTCGCCGCGCGCCGCGTGCAAAAGTTGGCGCGTGAGTTTTCGACGATTCGCAAATGGCCGCACAAAGTTTCAACGCAGAGAGCACAGAGGCACGGAGGTCACCGCGGTTAATCTCCGTGTTCTCCGTGTCTCCGTATCATCTGTGTTAATTCTTTCGGCAAACTCAACGGAGACTGAAACGATTTTGAGCGAAGCAACGAACGGTCGCGCTGAAGAGACCGCGCTCGAAAGACGCGCGCGCCGCGCGCTCGAACGCCAACTCGTCTATCAACAGGCGAAGTCTCGTAAGGCCGTGGGCCACGAGGACGAGTACGTCGCGGCCATGCGCGCGCGCTCCGCGCACGTGCGCGCGATTCTCGAAGAGGTGCGCCCCATCGCGGGGGACGCGCGTGTCCTCGAAGTCGGGAGCGGCGCGCACGGACTCGTCTTCTTCTTCGGCACGACGCGCGGCGCGGGCGTTGACCCGCTCGCCGCAGACTACGCCGCGCTCTTTCCGGCTTGGCAACGCCGCGCGCAAACCTTCGCCGCGCACGGCGAACGTCTTCCTTTCGCCGACCAGACCTTCGACGTTGTTCTCTGCGACAACGTAGTGGATCACGCCGAAAGTCCCGCGCGCATCGTCGCGGAAATCGCGCGCGTGCTCGCGCCCGGCGGCCTGCTTTACTTCACGGTCAACTTCCACCACGCCATCTATTCAGTCGCCGCGCGCCTACACTCGGCTTGGAACGCCGCCGGGCTACGTTTCGAGATCGGCCCCTTCGCAGACCACACCGTCCACCTCACCTTCGACGGCGCGCGCAAACTCTTCGACCGCCTTCCCCTTCGCTTGCTAACAGAGCGCGGCAACGTCGCCGAAGCCAAGTCGCTCGCGCGCCGGCGCACGCCGCGACACGCGGGCGACCGGCTCAAGCGCCTCTTCTTCAAGAACGCGCTCTACGAGGCGGTCGCCGTCCGCGAACCTTGAAGATTGGTTCATTGATTCACCGGTTCATTGATTCTTTGAAAAGCGGGATTTGTCTTTCAATGAATCAATGAACCGGTGAATCAATGATTCAATGAGTCAATCCCCGAACTTTGCGCGTCGGCGGCGCGTAAACGGCCTTGAAGGTGTCCGCGTCAAAAGCTTTCCGCCAAAAGGGGTTCAAGATGTTCTGTCCAAAGTGCAGCCTCCAGCAATCCTCCGACGACTTGCGCTTCTGCCCGCGCTGCGGCTTCCGGTTGAGCGCAGTCAAAGAGTTGATCGCGCGCGAAGAGTCGGACGACGACAAGACGAACGCGCCCGATACGAGCGCCCTCCCGAAGCAGAAGGACATCACGACGGGCGCTGCCTTGATGTACGCCGGAAGCGTCGTCGCCTCGCTCTTAGGTTTCATCGAGCCGCGCTGGCCGCCCGAAATGGTTCTGCCGCAAGCCTATCTCATCTTGGGCTTCGCGCTCGCCTTCGTGCTCACGCTCTTTCACCCGATGCTCGCCGCGCTGCAAAAACTCTTCTCCGGCGGCGCATCAGTCGCGCCGCGTTCATCTAGGCGGCGCGACGGAGTAAACCTCGGCGCGCTCCTGATGTTTCTCGGCACGCTCAAGGCGATGCTGCTCGCTTCATACGCCGCGCCCGGCGCGGGACGCCGCGCGTGGGTCGCGGTCGCGCTCTCGACGGTCGTCTTTCTTCTCCTGCTCATACTCCGCCCCGTCCTGCGCGCGCTCCACAAACTCCTCTTCAAAGGAGAAGAACAAGCCGAGACGCAAGCCACGTCCGACCTCACGACGCGCGTCAACTCGCCAGCGCACGCGTCGGCGCTCCCGCCCGCGCAGAGCATTCCCGCGAACGGCTTCGCCTCCGCGCGCACCGACACCGCCGAACTCGTCGCCCCGCCCAGCGTCGCCGAAGAGACGACGCGCAAGCTAGACAACTATTGACGAGCACAGTACCGCGAGCGGGTCGAGGTGACGAGTACAGTACCGCGAGCGGAAGCCTCGCGGGTAGTCGTCACAAAGTTAATCCTGTTACGACAACCCGCTCGCTACCGCTCGCGGTACTGTATTTGTCAACGCACGCTTTCAAACTTCACGCCGCGCTTCGTCAACACTTCTTCCGCCGCGCGCAACCCGTGGTCGAACGCCTCCTCGAAGAGCGCGACGCCTGAGAGGTCTGTGTGCGCGAAGTGAACCGCGCCGAAGGCTTTTTGCGCCGACGCGCGCGCGCCGCCCCAAAGAAAGCCCGCGCGCGGACGTATCATCGCGTGTCCCCAACGCATCACGTCGAGACGGCGCGTGAGCGCGCGTATGTCGGCGTGCGCGCGTGAGAGGTCTGCGAGCGCAACATCGGCCCACTCGCGCCACCCCGCCGACAGAAGTCGCGCGCGCGCGTCGCGCGGGTTCGCGCCGGTCAAAGGATAATAGTAAGTGAAGACCGTCGGGCCGCGCTCCAATCCGCGCTGGTGCGTCGCCACTACGTAGCCCAACGACGGACTCTCGTAAAGCACGTTGTCCCACGCCGCCGGAAAACCAAGCCCCGCGCGCGGCCTCTCTTCCAGAAAAAGGTTCGCAACCATCCAAGCGCCGTACTCAAACTCCGCAACGTGCGCCGGACACGCGCCCTCTCGATACGACTTCAACAGGTACTTCGTCAAAAACTGCGGCGCGGCGAACACAACCTGCTCCGCACGAAACCCGCGCGCGCTTCGTCCGTCGCGCTCGACCGCGACGACTTCGACGCCGTTTTCAAAACCACGACTCACAGCGTCGTCTCCAACCCGCTTGCCTTCATCATTCACCTTTCGGCCTTCCGCCTTCATCCTTCCTCCTTCATCCTTCGCCGCCGGTCGCACGTCCGAGACGGCGAGTCCGAGTCGGACGCGCGCGCGCGCCTGTTCATAAAGATGACGCACGAGGCGACCGTTGCCTTCGGGCCAAGTGATGAGCGACTGAGCCTCCGCGCCCGGACGCTTCAGGCGCGACGCGAAGTAGAAGAGTCCGGCCCACGCGCTCGCCTGCGACGAGTTCAAGCCGTAGTCGTCGCGGCACGCGTAGTCAACGAGCCAGCGCAGTCGCTCCGAAGTCAGGCCGCGTTCTCGCAGCCACTCGTCCATCGTCATGCGGTCGAGCGCCGTCGCCTCCGCGTCGTCCGAACAGTTCGCAACGGGAATCGCAAACGCGCGCCGGCCTCGCGCGTCGCGCCAAGCGGCCCAACGGTCAACCTCCGTGTTGAACGCGCGAAGCTGCCGCGCGTCCTCCTCTGTCGCGCCCGCGTGAAGATAGAGACCTTCGTACCAGCGCCCGCGGTAAAAGATTCTCTCCTCCGGGTCGCGGCAGAGAAACTGCTCCGCGACTACGGGTTCGCCCTCCGCGTCTGCGCCTTCAATGATGCCCAACTCGTCGAGCAGTGAGACGAGCGCGCGGTTCTCCTTCAAAGGCGCGGGCAAATAATGCGCGCCCCAAGGATAAGGGACGACTCCGTGAGCCTCTCCGCTTCGCGCCGTGCCGCCGGGCGCCGCTTCGAGTTCGAGCAGAATGAAGTCTTCAAACCCCGCCTTCAAAAATCTCCACGCAGCCGCAAGCCCCGCCACGCCGCCGCCGACGATGACGACACCCGCGCGCTCCCAAGCGTCCTCGCTCGGCTCAGGCCGCAGCCCGTCGCGTATCAAATGCCCAATCCCGTCCGACGCGCCGACAATCTCGCCTTCCGGCAAGCCGGGCGTCGTCTCACCCGTTCGACACGCAGCGAGCGCGAACGGCACGCCTAAGAATGCCGCGAGTATCTCTCTCCTTGTGAAGCTATGCTTAGTCACTTCAAATAAAGACTAATGATGAATGCGGAATGATGAATGATGAATGAAGAAAGCGACGTTGTCGTCATTCATCATTCATCATTCCGCATTCATCATTATTCATAGCGTTTCCACTCGGCCTCGTAGTAGCGCACGAGCGTCTGGTTGTCGAGGCGGTTGATTTCGACGGGGACGGGGCCGAGGTCTGCCGAGAGCGTGAACATGGCTGCGAGCGCGTTGTCGTCTAAGAATTTCAGTTCGACTGAGGGCGCGCGCGAAGGGATTTGGAAGGGTGCGCGGCGCGCGAGCGCGAAGCCCCAGACGCCGAAGGAGGGAACGGCTGTGTAGTAGGGACGCACCTGAAAGCCCGCGGCTTCGAGCGTGCGGACGATGCACCAGAAGGAGTTGCGCGCAAAGAGCGGCGAGGTTGATTGGACGGTGACTGCCGCATCGGGTGCGAGGCGTTGTTTGAGCAAGTGATAGAAGCGCGTCGTGTAGAGCTTGCCGAGCGCGAAGGTGTTGGGGTCTGGGAAGTCAACTATGCAAGCGTCGAATGGCGGCGTCTCGTTCTCCAGCCAAATCATCGCGTCTTGGTTGACGACGCGGACGCGCGGGTCGTCGAACGAGTTGCGGTTGAGACGCGCGAGCGGCGGGAAGCGACGCGAAAGTCGCGTCATGTCGGGGTCGAGGTCAACGAGCGTCACCTCTTCGACCGACGGGTACTTCAGAATCTCACGCAGCGCGAGTCCGTCGCCGCCGCCGAGGACGAGGACGCGTCGCACAGTTCGTCCTCCTTCACTCGATAACATCATCGCCGGATGGACGAGGGCTTCGTGGTAGCGATACTCGTCGGCGGAACTGAATTGAAGGTTGCCGTTAAGGAAGAGTTGGAAGCCGGCGCGGTTGCGCGTGACGACGATGCGCTGATACGAAGTTGTTTTTGAATAGACGATGTCGTCGGCGAACATCGCGTCTTCGGCGAGCGAGGTGAGCGCGTCGGCCTTGATGAAGGCGACGGCGAGCAGCGCCATGACGACGCAGGCTTGCGCGCGCAGGCGCGCGACGTTTCCGCCGATGAGCGGGCGCATGAGCCAAGTGGCCCAGAGTCCGACGGCGGCGTTCAAGAAACCGAAGAGAAGACTGGTGCGTACGAGTCCGAGTTTGGGAACGAGGAAGATTGGAAACAGAAGCGACGCGATGAGCGCGCCGGCGTAGTCGAAGGCGAGGACGCGCGCGACCAACTCTTTGAAGTCGAGGTGGTCTTTCAAGATGCGCATCAGGAGCGGAATCTCTAGGCTGACGAGCGTGCCGATGAGGAAGACCACGGCGTAGAGGACGGCGTGGAAGTAACTGAGGTGCGCGAAGCTGAGGAACAGGAGTGGCGCGCTCGCGCCTCCGAGCACGGCGACGCCGAGTTCAACATCAACGAAGCGACGCGCGAGGTCGCGTTCGAGGAAGCGCGAGAGCCACGCGCCCGCGCCCAGAGCGGAAAGATAGATGCCGATGATGATTGAAAACTGCGTGACCGAATCGCCGAGCACGTAGGAGGCGAGCGTTCCGGCGAGCAGTTCATAGACGAGGCCGCACGTTGCGATGACTAGGACGTTGAGAAAGAGTACGGGCGTGCGGTTCATAAGAAATGATGAACGCGGAATGATGAATGATGAATGTGACGGCGCGCGTCCGTCTTCATTCATCATTCATCATTCCGCATTTCCTCTTCAGCCGTTGACGGCGGCGGCGATGATGATTGCGACGCCGAGGATGACCGCGCCGATGATGATTGCGAGCGCGGTGTTCTGGTCGTCTTCAATCTCTTTGCGGATGGAGAAGGGCGTCGTCTTGACGATGATCATGTAGGCGAGGCCGAAGACGAGCAGGCCGAAGACGGTGAAGATGGCGGTCGTCAACAGAACGTTCGTCAGTTCGTCCAACTTCACAATCAGGGCGAGCAGCGGCGCAGCGCCGGCCAGAGTTTCTTTGAGCATCACTTTCCTCCGTGGTAGCCGGAATGCCAGAAGTGGAAAGAACGGTAGCCGCCGGGCGAGTTGCGAACGTCAGCCGGGAGCACTTGGCGCGGCGAGAGGCTCATCTCCCAACCGCTCCAAGCCGCGACGACGTAGAGAAGCAGAACGCCCGTCCCCAAGACCAGATAAAGTTTGCTGAGCATGAATGAACCTTTCACTTCCCGCGACGTTTGGGCGGCGCGGCCTTAAGCTGCGAAAGAACGCCGCGCTTATAGACCCAAGCGGACGGCGGCGGCGGTTTGAAGCCGGGTTCTTCGGTCGCCCTTAGAGGGTAGTAGCCTTGAAACTTGAGCGTCACCTGTTCGTCGGGGAGTAGCTCCAGAGTCACGGTCGGCGAGTCGCCGCAGTCGCCGAACTCCTCCGTGACGCTCACCTTGCCCTCGCCCTCTATGTGGATTATCTGAAACTGCGCGGGACACGCCGTCCCGCCTTCGCTCACCGACATGACGACGACTTCGCCCATGCTGTACGTGCGAAACTGCGCGAGGAAGTGCGCCTCCATGTTCTCTTCGATGTCATAGACCTTCTTCCCCTTGAGACGCAACTCCATCTTCATGTCGGTCTCTTCGCCGATGCGGACGATTGCGAGCACGCCCGCGTTCGTCAGAACGCTGTCAATCGTCTCCTCCTTTTGCGCCGGCTTCGATTGCGCCGCGCCCGCGCCCGCGCACAGCGTTAGAAGCGCGACGATGAAGGCCGCAAGCCCCCGCGCGTTTGAGAACACGCGTGCGCGTCGCGCGCGTGAAAGTTCGTAAGCGTTTTCAGTCATCGCTGTCGCTTCCTCCGTCGTCTCCGTTGTCGTAGGGGTTAAACGCGCTGTCGGCCCAGCGGCGTCGCTCGAAGCCGAAGTGTCGCCAAGCGGCGAGAAGGGGCACGACCGAGAGCGCGATGAGCACGAGCAGCAAGTTTAGAAGACGCGGCACGCCCTGCTCGACCGTGATGGTGAACTGCGGCGGCGCGGCCTGATTCCATTTCTCCCATTGCGCTTCGAGTCGCATCGTGTAGCGGCCTTCGGGGAGCGCGGGCAAGTAAACAGCCTGCTCGCGGTCGCCCTCGCTCCAACTCTCTCCGTCCTCCACTCCGTAGTAATACTCCATCGGAAGGTCGAACTGTTGAACTAGCCCCGTCTCTTCGTTGATGAGGTCGCCGGCGACGTAGAGCCAGTTGTTCTCGGCGTTAGCCTTCCCATTGATGCGTATGTTGCGGCGTCCCTTAAGCTCGAAGGGCTGGCTGAAGAAAAACTGCGTGTTCTCCGCGTCGGCTTCGGCGGCGTTGAACTGCGCCGCCGATGCTTGCGCGGCCTTCAAGCGTTCGTACTCGGAAAGCTCCGACGCGGTCGCGCCCGCGCGCGGCGTCGGCACGGCGAAGGGAGGCGCGGTCGCCGCTTGCGGCGTCGGCGTCGGTTGAAGCGTGTAAGTCTGCGTGACGACCGTGTTGCGCGTTCCGAAGCTTATGACGAACGTTGCGAGGCCGACGAAGAGTGCGGCGAACATGAGCGCGGCCCAGTAGGCGTAGATTTTTTTGTGCGGCCAAGGCTGGTTGGGCGCGACCGTCGAAGGCGACGCGAGTCGGACGCCAAACTTGCGCTCTATCTCTTTGAGCGGAACGTATGTGCCGAGCGACCAGTTGACCTCCTCCGCGACGATCGCGTTCTTCTTCTTGCTCGAACTGACCGAGACTTCCTTCGAGAGCATCTGCGGGGCTTTAACGTAGTCGGTCGCGCGAGCGAGTTCGCCCGCGTTGACCTTCCAGTAGAACTCGCCCTGCACATACTCGACGCGCGCCGTCGCGTCCTGAAAAATTTTGAAACGCTTGCCGCCATAGACCGCGCCGTTCGACTCCGTGACTTCGCCGGGCGCGACGGGTTTGACGTAGCTCCAATGGCCGTCGGATTCGACGAGCCAACGGAAGCCGATCGCCGGGTTGTAGAGTAAGTATTCCTGCCAGTAGTAACGCACGCCCTCAAACTCGACGCTGCGGGTCATGTAGCCGATTACGGTGAGCGGACGTTCTTCAAACTCGGCTGTGCCGCCGATGGGAATTGACGCGCCCCAGCCTTTGGGTTCGAGCGTCTTGAGGTAGCGGAGTTGGCCTTGATTGATGTCGAGGAGCGAGCCGCAGTTGGGGCACGTGACGCGCTCCGCTTGGTCGGGCGCGCGAAGTTCAAGAGGGCCGCCGCAGCGCGGGCAACTGAGTTGCGACGCGGCGACCGCTTGCGGTTCGCGCTCTGTTGTTCGACGCGCGTTGGCGAGTCCTAACTCTTCGAGCGTCGCCTCGCGCCCGACGAAGACGAGCGGCGTCTGTTCGGAGTAGTCGAGCGTGCCGAACACTCCGCCCGCGCCCGAAAGGTCTGCGTAGGCGTAGCGCTCGCCGGGCGTGACGAGATACGGAATCTCGCCCTCTGCGGCAAGCAGTTCGGCAGTCCCCTTTTCAGCGACGACGGGCGGCGTCTGCGCGGGGATGGCCCAGACCTGTTGGCCGACTTGGAGCGACTCGAAGGAGGGCAGAGCGTTCGGCGCGGGCACTTGAATCTGGAAGGTTAAGTAGAAACGCCCCTGCGCCTCCGCGAGCCAGCCCCAGCGACCGTCGGCGAACGCGGCGTACCACTCGTCCCAGAAGCCGCCCGCCGCGTGTCGAAGTTGCGCGCGTCCCGTCAACTCGAACGCAACATTGAGGAAGACTCCGCGCAAGCCGACTTCGAGCGGCGAGCCTGATTCGACAACGTCGGCGACCTTCCCAACGTCTTCGATGCCGCGATCCGTGCGCGCAACGACCGAGTTGCAGAACTCGCAGACGACAACGACGGACGAACCCGTCTTAAAAATCACCTGCGCGCCGCACGCCGGACAGCTCGCCTGAAAAGCCATCAAGCATCTCCCTCGCGCAGCCGAATGTTCGACAAGCTCTCAAACGCCGTATGAAAAGACGCGGAAGGCACGGCGACGGCGGAAGGCGAACCGTCTGAAGCAGAAGCGTCTGAAGCAGACGTGTCCGAGGCGACTGAAGCGACCGAAGCCTCGCGTCTGACGCTCGTGATGTTGACCGCAGTCGCGCGGAGCATCTCCGCGAGCCGCTCCGCCCAAGCCCACGCGGGGCGCTCGCGGCAGCAGTAGAGGTTGAAAGTAGCGACGCCGAACTCCGGGTACGTGTGGCAAGCGAGGTGCGATTCCGTAAGCAAAGCGAGTCCGGTCACGCCGCCCTCGCCCTCAAACTTGTGCCACAAGACTTCGCCGACGACTCGCAAGTCGAGTTCTCTTATCGCGCGCTCGAAGACGGCGCGCAGCGTCGCAACGTCGCGCAACGCGGCGGCGTCGCACCCCGACGCCTCGATGAGCCATTCCGTCCCGACCGTCGTCATCTTTTATTTCTGGAGATTCGCCTTCAAGAAATGCCGGAAGCCCGACGGCGGCGAGGATAGTTTAAAGGCCGCGCTTTTGCAACGCCCTTCTTTCGCGCGCCGCTCAAGACGAACCGAAGGCGCGCGTGAACAGTTCGGTCTTCAGCGTGAACGCAGCCGCGACGAGCGGGAGCAGCACGAGCAACAAAAGGACGAACGCCGCGCCGACCGGCCAGAGTTGGCGCGAGCCGAGCTTGATTGCCGCGAGTCCCGCAAGCCCCAAGCCCGCAACCAGAAGGCACACGACGCCCGCAAGCCAAACCCAACCGCCGCGCCCGAAGAACGTCGCCGACAAAAGCGCGACCGTCAAGAAGATAAACAGCCACTTCAAAAATCCCGGCGCGGCGACACGCTCGACCACGCTCGCCGCCTCAATCACCTTCGTCATCCGAAGATTCTCAACAACGTCGCAGACGGCGGCAGCCGTCGCCAACAGTCCGGCGACCAAAGCGAGCCAAGCGCGCTGCCCGTCGCCGCTGCTCTGCGCGAGTACGGCGGCGATGCCTGCGTAGAGAAGCCAGTAGATGACGATGAAGACGTAGTCGGCCTTGAGGTCTGACAATAGCCCCGCGCGCCAAGCGGGCGTCTTCGGGTCGTCAGGCGCGCCGATGATTTGCGAGAGGTCTTCGTCCGTCTCGACGAACTCCATTGCGAGCGCGGGCATCTTCACTTTAACGCTTTCCGGCTGCGGCCTCGGTCGCAAGATTGTGCGGACAGTGACGAAGAGCGCGAACGCAAACAAGAGCCACGCGAAGTAGCCGACGACGCGCACGAGCATGTTTCCGGTTTCCTTTCGCCGTCACGGGCCGACGCCGCCGCTGAAGTGCGCGCTTGCCGTGCGGCAAGACTTGGACAATGTCACTTGAGGAGGCGCGAGCGCGTTGGGGCGTTCGCGCCGGCCAGTTTCGGACTACGGGTAAGACGCTGCGAGGATATGTCAACGCGCGTGCCGTTGGCAACACTAAGGAGTTAGAGACTAAAGCGATTTGCGAATGAATTTACCGAGGAAGGATTAACACAGAGGGCACGGAGGCACAGAGTTTACTAAGATTAACTGCGATGCTCTCCGTGCCTCCGCGTCCTCTGTGTTGAATCTTTTCGGTTAACTCAACTGAAACACGCTCAAGGGGCTAGAGACCAGTTAAGAGCACGCGCCTTCAAATAGCCTCTAGCCCCTAGTCTCCAGCCTCTAGTATGATGCCCGCGTCTCTTCGGGGGAAACTGTTTCGATGCTCTATCTCTCGCAACTCTTGGGACGCGCCGTGCGCGAGGTTGAGGGCGAGCGCGTGGCGACCGTGAAGGACATAATCGTCCGGCTCGGCGAAGACCACCCGCCCGTCACCGGCATCGTCGCGCACTACCAGCGCCGCGACATCTTCTTCGCGCGCGCCGACATTGCGGAGTTGAACGAGCGCGGCGTGCGCCTCAACACCGACATTCTCAACCTGCGCAAATTCACGCGGCGCGAGGGCGAAGTCCTTCTGGCGCGCGACGTTTTAGACAAGCAACTGATTGACGTTGACGGCAAGCGCGTCGTCCGTGTCAACGACGTGCAACTCATCGAGACGGGCGGCGAGTGGAGAGTGACGGGCGCGGACGTGACCTTCGCCGGACTCTGGCGGCGTCTGTTCCCGCAAAACTTCGCCGGCGCGACGCGCACGGTCGAGGTCATTGACTGGGCCGACGTCGGATATTTAGCGACTGACGCCGCCGCCGTGCGTCTCAAGTCGTCGCGCGACAAGCTGGCGCGACTGCACCCCGTAGAGATCGCGCGCCTCGCCGAAGCGCTCTCGCGCGACCAGAGCGCCGAAGTCATCGAAGCCTTAGACGACGAGACCGCCGCCGAGACGCTCGAAGAGATGCACGCCGAAGACCAAGCGCGCATCATCGGCGACATGGAGGAGGAGCGCGCCGCAGACATTCTCGAACACATGTCGCCCGACGAGGCCGCCGACGTTCTTCTCGACCTCCCCGAAGAGAAAAAAGACGACCTCCTTGAACTGATGGAGCACGAAGAGAAGTCGGACGTTGAGGAGCTTCTGCCTTACGAAGACGACGAGGCGGGCGGTTTGATGACGACCGAGTTCGTCGTCCTCCCCAAACACTTGACTGCTGGCGAGGCGCTCGCACGCCTGCGCGAGATGGCCGAGACGCCGAACATGATTTACTACCTCTACGTCGTCGAAGCGGAAGGCTCTTGGCGTCTCGCTGGCGTGATTGCCTTGCGCAGTCTCATACTCGCCGACACGGACGCGCCGCTCTCCGAAGTGATGCGCGACGAGTTTCAGTTCGCGCACCCGAAAGACTCGGCGCGCGACGTTGCCGAACGCATAGCCGAGTACAACCTTCTCGCGCTTCCAGTCCTCGACGACGAGGGCGACATCGCCGGCATAGTCACCGTTGACGACGCGATGGAGTACCTTCTTCCGAAAGACTGGCGGCAACGCCTTCCGAGAGTCTTCGGGTAAACATCAGACAGGCCGACTGGAACGTGGAGAAGACACTCAGAGTTATTAACCGGATGGAGGCGGACGGCGTTATCGAACGGTACGCCATCGGCGGCGCGGTGGCGGCCATCTTTTACATCGAGCCGTTCGCAACTTACGACCTCGACATCTTTTTCGCGGCGGGCGTGTCGGGCGGCTTAATAACGCTGACGCCGATTTATGAGTACCTCGCGCGCAAGGGTTATAAGGCGGAAGGCGAGGCCGTCAACATTGAGGGCTGGCCTGTGCAGTTTCTTCCGACCTATAATCCTTTAGTCGCCGAAGCAGTAGAACAGGCTGTTGAAATCAAGTTCAAGCGTACGCCGTCGCGTGTGATGAGCGCGGAACATCTCTTCGCCATCGTGCTTCAAACAGGCAGGGCGAAGGATTACGCCCGCGCGTCGGAGTTTTTGGGGAAAGGCGTCGTTGACGCCGAACGTCTCAAGGACGTTCTTTCGCGTCATCGGTTAATCGGAAAGTGGCGCGAGCTTTCACGCAGGTTCAAGCCTTGAGCAAAAACGCAGACATCTCCGAACTCTTTCAAAAGAAAGCGGCGCGCAGGCAGCGTCTCGCGCGGCTCTCTTTCGAGGAGAAGATTGAGATCGTCCGGCGCTTGCAGAAGCTGGGCTTGGCGATTAAGAAAAGCCAAGCCGGGGCGGGTCGTGCTCGACGCGCACGCAAGCCGGCGACGAATGGCTGAAGACCGAAATTCTATGTCTGACGGAGAACCTCCGAGTGGCCTCGACGCGCGCGGCGGATGTGCGGGACGCGGGACGCCGACTTTTGCGGCGCGGCGGTCGTGGTGTGCGTCGAGCGGTGGCGCGGCGTCGGGGCGCGCTCGCGTATCTGGCGGTCATCGGGCCGGGCATGGTCGCCGCAAACGCCGGTAACGACGCGGGCGGCATCGCAACCTACGCGTCGGCGGGCGCCGACTACGGCTACCAACTCCTCTGGACTTTAATCCCTCTCGTCATCGCGCTCGGAATCGTTCAAGAGACATGCGCGCGCATGGGCGCTGTGACGGGCAAGGGTTTGTCCGACTTGATACGCGAGCAGTTTGGCGTGCGCTGGACGATGCTCGTGATGCTCGCACTGTTGGTTGCGAACGGAGGCGTCACTGTCTCCGAGTTTGTAGGCATCGCGGCGGCGACCGAGTTGTTCGGCGTGCCGCGCTTCATCTCAGTGCCGCTCGCGGCGCTGGCCGTCTGGTGGCTGGTCGTGAAGGGTTCTTACAGGAGAGTCGAGCGCGTATTCTTAACGATGTCGCTCGTCTTCCTCGGCTACATCGTCTCGGCGTTTCTCGCCGGGCCGAAGTGGGGCGACGTGGCGCGCGGCTTCGTGCGGCCCGAAGTGAAGTTCAACGCGGGCTACCTCTTCACGGTCGTCGCGCTCATCGGCACGACCATCTCGCCTTACATGCAGGTCTTCGTTCAATCCTCAGTCGTCGAAAAAGGCGTGACCGAAGAGGACTACAACTTGACGCGCGCAGACGTTTGGACTGGGACGCTCTTCGCAATCGCCGTCGCCTTCTTCATAACGGTCGCCACAGCCGCGACTCTACACCCGAAGGGCGTGCGAATAGAGTCTGCCGAGCAGGCCGCGCTCGCGCTCGCGCCGCTCGCGGGCAACTACGCTAAACTGTTGTTCGCCACGGGGCTGTTCGGCGCTTCGATGCTCGCGGCGGGCGTGCTGCCGTTGGCGACGGCCTACTCGATAAGCGAGGCTCTGGGGTTCGAGAAGGGCGTCTCGCGCAGTTTCCGCGAAGCGCCGATCTTTCTAGGCATCTTCACGTTCCTCATCGCCGTCGGCGGGCTGGTCGCAATCCTTCCGGGCCTCCCGCTCATAGACGTTCTGCTCGTCACGCAGGTCATCAACGGCCTGTTGCTGCCCGTGCTGCTCGTCTCCATCCTACGGCTCGTGAACAAGCGCGAATTGATGGGTGCGCGCGCGAACGGGCGGGTTTATAATGCGGCGTCGTGGCTGGCGGTCGTCGTCGTCTCCGCGCTGTCGCTCGTCTTTCTTGCGACGAAGCTCTTTCCGGGTCTCTTCAAAATTTAAGTCTGGAGTCTGGAGTCTGGAGTCTGGAGCATGAAGGCAATCGTGTTTCGACTTCCTGCTTCAGACTCCAGACTTCAGACTCCAGACTTAATCCGATGAGTCGTCCCCCGCTTAAGAAACAGGTTGCACTGCCGCTCGCGTTCGCGGCCATGTTCGGGCTTGCTCTTTACGTCCTCTACAAGTTTGCGCCCACGCTTCCGCCGGGCGCGAACGAAGAGCAGAGGATGGGGCAGACTGCGTATCATCTCACGCAGTCGCTCGTCAGCGTCGCGCTCTGGATGTCGGTCGCGCTCGCAGTCGTCCGCGCGCTCAACGAGTTCGTCTTTTTCCTCTTCCGCAAGCGCAAGGGCTACGAAGCGCCGAGTCTCATGCGCGACCTCTTCTCGCTCGTCTGCACGGTCTCTGCGCTCGCGCTCATACTCTGGCTGCACTTCCCGAACCTCTCCTTCGGCGCGCTGCTCTCAGGCTCGGCCCTCTTGGGCGTCATACTCGGCCTCGCGCTTCAAGACACGCTCGGCAACCTCTTTTCAGGAATCTCCTTGCACGCCGACAAGCCCTTCCAAGTCGGCGACGTGATAACGGTCGGCAAGTTCACGGGCGTCGTCATGGCGATAACTTGGCGCGCGGTCAAGATTAAGACCTTTCAGAACCACATCGTCCTCGTCAGCAACAGCATCGTCGCCAAAGAGTCAATCGAAGTCTGCCCGCGCGACAACCAGAACGCGCGCATAGTCTTCTTCTCAGCCGCCTACAACGACTCGCCCGTCAAAGTAATCCACGCCGTCCGCGAGGCCATACGCGAGTGCGAAAACGTCCTGCGCTACATGACGCCAATAGTGCGCATACGCAACCTCGGCGAAAGCTCGGTTGACTACGAAGTCAAATACTGGCTCTCCGACTACGCGCGCTACAACGACACCGACGCGCTCGTCCGCCAACGCATCTGGTACGCCTTCCAGCGCAACAAACTCACTTTCGCCTTCCCGACGCGCACGATTTTCATGGAGCACTACGGCTTGAGGGACGGCGACCACGACGCCGAGACGCTGGCCGAGCGCCTGTCTGCCGTTGACATCTTCGCGCCGCTCAACTCGGACGAACTGAGCGCGCTCGCTTTAGACGCCAAGGGCCACGTCTTCGCCCCCGGCGAACTCATCATACGCGCGGGCGACAACGGCTCCTCGATGTTCGTCGTACACCGTGGCAGCGTTGACGTGCGCGTTGACTCGAACGGCACGCAGCGCACAATCAAGCGACTCAGCGAAGGCGACTTCTTCGGCGAGATGGCGCTCTTTACGGGCGAGCCGCGAACGGCGAGCGTCTTCGCCGCCGAAGAAACCGAAGTCCTAGAGATCGGCCACGACGCGATGAAGAACCTCTTCGCAACAAACCCCGAACTCGTCGAATCCCTCAGCCACACAATCCAAGAGCGCCGCGCCGGACTCGCCGCCAACGCCTCCGCCACCGTCAGCGAAGACGACACGCCCGCCGGGCTGCTCTCAAAAATCAAACGCTTCTTCCGTCTCGACTAGACGGCTTTTCGCTGTATCGAATTAACCACAGAGGCACAGAGGACACGGAGGTGGCACAGAGGAATTCATTCTCTGTGCCACCTCCGTGTCCTCTGTGCCTCTGTGGTTAACTACCCGGCGGACACACGAACTCAACCGAGAAGCGTTTCAGGCCGAACGAAACGCGCCCGCGCCTCCCTCGCCCGACTTCACGCGTCTCAGGCGCGCTATCAGCCGCGCTAACTCCTTCGGCGAAGTCTTCACCAGCGCCACGCCCAAAAGTATGACCGACGCCGAAAGCCCCTCGCGCCAGCCGAGCCTTTCGTTCAAAACGAGCCAGCCGAGCACGAGCGCAACCAGTGGGTTGACGTACGAGTAGGTCGAGACGAGCGAGAGCGGCAGCTTCTGTATCGCGTACATGTACGCGCTGTAAGCGATTATCGAGCCGAACACGACGAGGTACAAGAGCGCCCCCAAGCCCCTCGCGCTCAGGCGCATCCCGCCCCACTCGCCCGCAATCGTCCCCACGAGCGTGAGGACTACGCCCGCGAAAAGCATCTGCACGGCTGAACCCATCAAAGGCGACACGCCCGACGGTCGTCGCTTCGCGTAGGCCGAACCCGCCTGCCAGAAGAAGCACCCGACCTGTATAACTATCACCCCCAAAAGATACTTGCCGTCTAACTCCACTCCGAACAGTTGCGGCCCGACGAGCAGAGCCAAGCCCCCGAACCCAACGGCCATCCCCAAGAGTCCGCGCACGCCGACCCGTTCCCCGTCCCCTTGCAGATGCTCAAGCGCCGCGGCCCAGAACGGCGAGGTCGCAACCAGCAGAGCCGCCATCCCGCTCGGAACCCACTGCTCCGCCCAGACGACCGCACCATTCCCGACGCCTAAAAGCGCAAGCCCCACGACACCTAAGTCAAACCACTCGCGCCCAAACGGCAGACGCGCGTTCCTCTGCCTGCTCATCACGAAAAAGAGTACGCCGCCCGCTATGAGAAAGCGAAGCCCCGCGAAAAGCATCGGCTGCAAACTCTCAAGCCCGACGCGTATAGCAAGATACGTCGTCCCCCAGAAAAAACAGACCGCCGCCCAAGCGCCGTAAGCCCCAAGCTTGTCCCTGCCAGACATCACTCACCCGCCCTTTCCCTGTCCAAAGGAAGCCCGACTGACTCCTTCACAGTCTTCAAAACTATCGTCGTGCGCGTCCCGCGTATAGCCTTAAACTGCCCCAACTCGTCCCTGAGAATCCTGTACAGGTCGTCCGTGTCGCGCGCCCTAACCTTCAAAAGAAAGCAGTCCTCGCCCGCCAGATGGTGCAACTCAAGCACGGACGGCAGTTTCGCCAACTCCTCGGCGGTCTGCTCCGCGCTCCCGACGATGTCGTCGCGGTCGTCAACGCGCGCGAAGATGAAGGCCGTCAGTCCCAAACCGAGCGCGTGCGGGTCTAGGAGCGCGGCGTAACCCTTTATCAGCCCGCGCTCTTCGAGCTTTCGCACGCGCTCCAAAGTCGCCGAAGGCGTCAACTCGACCGCGCGCGCCAACTCGACGTTCGTAGCGCGCCCGTCCGCCTGTAAAATCTCAAGAATCCTCGAATCCTTCTCGTCGAGCATAGCTTTTCGCCTCCAAAACCGCTTGAGTTGACCGCCTTAAAGTGCCAACTCGTCCTGCCCTTGTTAATACGCTGTTTTCTATGGCTTGTTGCATATTATATGGTTAGCTTCGTATTTCGTCAAACTTTTGATTCTATGGGGATAGATTTGCAGAATAAAGCTGGCGACCCTTCGTCTTAGAATTTCCGGCGTTTTCGCAGACTTGACAGGATGGGACTCAAATATTATTATCTCCACGTGCTCACGCATCGAGGCTTCTCTGTTACGGTCACTCATCCGGCCCGTGCGGAGCCAAGCTTGAAATCTCTGGAGGTTTGAATTATGAGCATCACACGTTACGACCCCTTCCGCGATTTGAAGACTTTGCAGGACGAAGTCAACCGCCTTTTCTCGACAAACTTCTCGCGCTCCTTCGGCGACGAGGGCATCACGCGCGGCGCTTGGGCGCCCAGCGTTGACATCTTCGAGAACAAGGACGAGATAGTGCTCGAAGCCGAGTTGCCCGGCATGAACCGTGAGGATTTCGAGTTGACGATTGAAAACAACGTCCTCACGCTTCGCGGCGAGCGACGCTTCGAGAAGAAGGACGAGGCCGACAACTACCACCGCGTCGAGCGCGCCTACGGCGCTTTCACGCGCTCCTTCACGCTGCCGCAGACCGTCTCCTCCGAGAACGCCGCCGCCGAATACAAAAACGGCGTGCTCCGTGTCGTTCTCAAGAAGCGCGAGGAGGTCAAGGCCCGACGGATAGAGATTGCGGGCGAGGGCGCTGAAGGCTCGCAGCCTAAGACCATCGAGGCGAAGGCCGAGTCGTCCTCTTCGACGAAGGGCGAGTCGAAGTCGGCTTCGGGCAGCTAAGTCGAAGGCCGCTTGAAGCAGGAAGTAAGTCGTCAGTCTTAAGTTCTAAGTCCGAAGTCAGTTCGTTAGTTTGAGACTCGTTAATTACGGGCGGTCAGCCGCGTCAGTCGTCAGCCCTCGAAGCCACGGCTTGAAGGCTGGCCGCTCGCGGGGCTGGCCGTCGCCGCCTTCAAGGGCTTTTTGGAGGCGTACGACGGGAAAGGTTTTTAAGTAACAATGCGGATGGAACGTTTCACGCTGCGCGGGCAGGAGGCCATACAGTCGGCCATCGAAGCCGCGGAGCGCAACCAGCACCAACAGGTCGAGCCTGAGCACCTCCTGCTCGCAATGCTCGAACAGCCTGAAGGCGTCGTCCGCCCTCTTCTCGGAAAGCTCGGCGCGAACGTGCAGGTCGTCTTAAACGACTTGCAGGCGGCGGTCGGACGCTTCCCAAAAGTTCAGGGCGGGCAGCAATACTTCAGCCCGCGCATCACGCAAATCTTCCAAGCCGCGCAGAAGCAGGCCGAGAAGATGAAGGACGAGTACATCTCGACCGAGCACCTTCTGCTTGCAATCGCCGACGAGAAGGACGGCGACGCCGGTCGCATCCTTCGACAGCACGGCGTCAACCGCGACGACCTGCTCAAAGTTATAGAGCAGACGCGCGGCGGCGCGCGCATCACAGACCAGAACGCGGAGGCAAACTATCAGGCGCTCTCGAAGTATGCGAAAGACCTCACGGAACTCGCCCGCCAAGGCAAGCTCGACCCCGTCATCGGTCGCGACGACGAAATCCGACGCACGATTCAAGTCCTCTCGCGCCGCACGAAGAACAATCCCGTGCTCATAGGCGAGCCGGGCGTCGGCAAAACGGCAATCGTCGAAGGCTTGGCGCAGCGAATCGTTTCGGGCGACGTGCCTGAGACCTTGCGCAACAAGCGCCTCGTTGCGCTCGACCTCGGCTCGATGCTCGCGGGCGCGAAGTACCGCGGCGAGTTTGAAGACCGCCTGAAGGCCGTGTTGAAGGAGATTGAGAACGCGCAGGGGCAGATTGTTCTTTTCATTGACGAGCTTCACACGCTCGTCGGCGCTGGGGCGGCGGAGGGCGCGATTGACGCGTCGAACATGCTCAAGCCCGCGCTCGCGCGCGGCGAGTTGCGCTGCGTCGGCGCGACCACCTTGAACGAGTACAAGAAACACATCGAGAAGGACGCCGCGCTCGAACGTCGCTTCCAGCAAGTCTTCGTCGGCGAGCCGACCGTCGAAGACACGATTGCAATCCTTCGCGGACTCAAAGAGCGTTACGAAGTTCACCACGGCGTGCGAATCAAAGACTCCGCAATCGTCTCCGCCGCGACGCTCTCGAACCGGTACATCACAGACCGCTTCCTTCCAGACAAGGCGATTGACCTGATTGACGAGGCCGCCTCGCGCCTGCGAATCGAGATTGACTCGCTGCCCGTCGAGATTGACCAACTCGAACGCGAGATAACGCAACTCGAAATCGAGCGTCAGGCTTTGCAGCGCGAGACGGACGAGCGCTCGAAGGCGCGGCTTCACGAAATCGAGCAGCGCGTCGCCGACTTGCGCGAGCGTTCCTCCGCGATGAAGGCGAAGTGGCAGACCGAGAAGGAAATCATCGAGCGGATTCGCAAGACCAAAGAAGAGGTCGAGCAGACGAAGATTCAGGCCGAGCAGTATGAGCGCGCGGGCGACTACAACAAGGTCGCGGAGCTTCGATACGGAAAACTCGTCGGCCTCCAACAGCAACTCGAAGCCGACCAAGTGAAGTTGAAAGAGGCGCAGGCCGAGGGCGTCTTCCTCAAGGAAGAGGTTGACGAAGAGGACGTTGCGCAGGTCGTCGCCAAGTGGACTGGCGTGCCCGTGTCGAAGATGCTCGAAGGCGAGATGCAGAAGCTCGTCACGATGGAGGAGCGTCTGCGCCGACGTGTCATCGGACAAGACGAAGCGTTGACGGCGGTCGCAAACGCGGTCAGGCGCGCGCGCGCCGGACTCCAAGACCCGAATCGTCCCGTCGGCTCGTTTATATTCTTAGGCCCGACGGGCGTCGGCAAAACCGAAACCGCGCGCGCGCTCGCCGAGTTTCTCTTTGACGACGAGCGCGCAATGATTCGCCTCGACATGTCGGAGTACATGGAGAAGCACGCCGTCGCGCGAATGATTGGCGCGCCGCCGGGCTACGTCGGCTACGAGGAGGGCGGGCAGTTGACCGAGGCCGTCCGCCGACGTCCGTACAGCGTGATTCTCTTCGACGAGATTGAGAAGGCGCACCCCGACGTCTTCAACATACTCCTACAGATTCTCGACGACGGGCGACTCACAGACTCGAAGGGCCGCACGGTTGACTTCAAGAACACCGTGCTGATTATGACTTCAAACCTCGGCTCGCGCGAGATTCAGTCGGTCGGCGACGACGAGAAGCAGTTGCGCGAGGCCGTTTTGGAAGTCTTGCGCGAACACTTCAAGCCGGAGTTCCTGAACCGCGTGGACGACGTTGTAGTCTTCCATCAACTCTCGCGCGAGCAGATAGGCGACATCATCGAGATTCAACTCGAACGCCTGCGCGCGCTTCTCGCAGAGCGCGACATGCACTTGACGCTGGACGATTCGGCCAAACAGTTGCTCGCGCGCGAGGGCTACGATCCGTTGTACGGCGCGCGCCCTTTGAAGCGCGCGATTCAAACGCTCATACAGAACCCGCTCGCGGCGAAATTGTTGCGCGGCGAGATTCTGCCCGGCCAGACCGTGCGCGTCGCGGGCGAAGGCGACCAGATGCAGTTCACTACTTCGGAGGCCGACGCTGCGAGTGCGTAATGATGAACGCTGAATGCGGCAGTGATGAATGATGAGAAGGATGCTCGTCTTCATTCATCATTCATCACTCCGCATTCACCATTTTCTTTTTCAGGAGAACGAACGTGAGACACAGGTTTTATCCCGTACGCGATCTTTTCAGCTTGCAGGAGCGCATGAACCGTCTGTTTGAGGAGGCCGCGGAGCGGCGCGGTCGCGCGGAGGATGAAGAGGGCGAGATAGAGCGCGCCGACTGGATTCCCGCCGCCGACGTTTACGAAGACGACGCCGAATACACGCTCGCGCTCGACCTTCCGGGCATCGAACGCGAAGGCTTGGACGTGAGTCTCGACGACGGGCGTTTAGTCATACGCGGCGCGCGCGCTCAGGCCGAGGGCGTCCACGCGCGTCGAACCGAGCGTCCGCAGGGGCGCTTCGTGCGAAGCTTCAGCCTGCCCGACGCGGTTGACCGCAACCGCATCGCGGCTGACTATAAGGACGGCGTGTTGCTTCTACATCTGCCCAAACGCACGGAGCAACAGGAGCGACGCGTTAAGATTGACATCAAGTAAAGCGGTGAATGGTTAATGGTCAATGGTGATTGTGCCTCTGCGGCGTTTGAGTGGTAATCTTTGAACACGAAGGCGCGACGTGATTTTCAATTTACCATTTACCATTCACCATTCACCGGTATGAAATTTTTCCGCAAGGGGAAGAAGAAGCGCGAGATGGAAGAGAAGGAGTCGGCTGACAACGATTGGCCGGATGAGATTGGCACGGACGAACAGTCAACGAGGATTCGCGTCAACGACCGAAGGCGCTTCAACGCCGAGCCGGACGCGGCGGCGAGCGACGAGGCCGGGGCGGGCGACGCGCCTAGTCTGAAGCCGAAGTATGTCGAGGAGCTTCAGGCGCGCGCCCGCGCCGCCGAGCAGAAGGCGTCGGACGTTCAGGCGCGTTTCGAGCAGGTGCGCTCCGAACTCAAGCGCGAGACTGATGAGATGCGCCAGCGTCTCGCGCGCACGTCGGACGAGCGCGTCGCGCGCGAGAAGGCGAACTTCATCGCGTCGCTGCTGCCCTTCGTTGACAACCTTGAGCGCGCGGTCGAGGCCGCGGAAGGCGGCGGCACAAAGGACGCGCTTCTCGACGGACTTCGCGGCACGATAAACGGTTTCGAGAGCGCGCTCACGCAGGCGGGCGCGGAAGCAATCGAAGCGGTCGGCCAACCCTTCGACCCCGAAATTCACGAGGCCGTTGACACAGTGGAAGTCGAACCCGAACGCGACGGTCAGGTCACGGCGCAGTACAGCCGCGGCTATCGAATGGGCAACCAGTTGTTGAGACCCGCGCGCGTCCAAGTCGGTCGCGCACGCGGCGCGGCGCAGGGCGCGGGCGAGTGACGATTCAAAAAATTTTCAGTCGAGGAGATTAACAAGTGGCAGCGAAGGAATTGAAGTTCAGGGAAGAGGCGCGGCGCGCGATGCTTCAGGGCGTGAACACGCTTGCAAACGCCGTGCGCGTGACGCTTGGCCCGAAAGGTCGCAACGTCGTGCTTGGGAAGAAGTACGGCTCGCCCGTCATCACGAAGGACGGCGTGACGGTGGCGAAGGAGATCGAACTCAAAGACAAGTACGAGAACATGGGCGCGCAGATGGTGCGCGAGGTCGCGACGAAGACGAACGATATCGCGGGCGATGGGACAACTACGGCGACCGTGCTCGCGCAGGCGATTTTCCGCGAGGGCGTGAAGAACGTGACGGCGGGCGCGAACCCGATGATGTTGCAGCGCGGCATTCAACTCGGCGTCGAGCGCGCGGTCGCGGAGCTTGAGAAGATGTCGAAGAAGGTCAAGAGCAAGGAAGAGTTGACGAACGTCGCAGCCGTCTCCGCTAACAACGACCGCGAGATTGGCGAGTTGGTTGCCGAAGCGATGGACAAGGTCGGGAACGACGGCGTCGTCACGGTCGAAGAGTCGAAGACGATGGAGACCGAACTCGACCTAGTTGAAGGGATGCAGTTCGACCGCGGCTACTTGTCGCCCTACTTCGTGACGAACCCCGACCGGATGGAGGCCGTGCTTGACGAGCCGCTGATTCTGATTCACGAGAAGAAGATCGCGGCCATGCGCGACCTTCTGCCGCTTCTCGAACAGGTTGCGCAGCAGGGCCGGCAGCTTCTAATCATCGCGGAAGACGTTGAGGGCGACGCGCTCGCAACGCTCGTCGTCAACCGCCTGCGCGGGATGATAAAGGTCTGCGCCGTGAAAGCTCCGGCGTTCGGCGACCGGCGCAAGGCGATTCTCGAAGACATTGCAATCTTGACGGGCGGCAAGGTCATCACCGAAGACCTCGGCATCAAGCTTGAGTCGGTCACGCTCGAAGACTTGGGGCGCGCCAAACGCGTCATCGTTGACAAAGACAACACGACGATTGTCGAGGGCGCGGGCGCGCGCAAGGCAATCGAGGGTCGCGTCGCAACGATTCGCCGTCAGATCGGGGAGACGACTTCGGACTACGACCGCGAGAAGCTTCAGGAGCGACTTGCGAAACTCGCGGGCGGAGTCGCCGTCATCAGAGTCGGCGCGGCGACCGAAACCGAGATGAAGGAGAAGAAGATGCGCGTCGAGGACGCGGTGAACGCGACGCGCGCGGCGGCGCAGGAAGGGATTGTTCCGGGCGGCGGAGTCGCACTTGTGCGCGCGTCGAAGTCGCTCGAAAAAATTGACGAGGGCGGCGACGTTCAAACGGGCCTGCGTCTGCTCCGTCGCGCGTTGGAGGAGCCGCTCAAGCGCATCGCGGAGAACGCGGGCACGGACGGCGCAATCGTCATCGGAAAGATTGAGGAGTCGAAGGGCGCTGTGGGTTTCAACGCGGCGACGGGCAAGTTTGAAGACCTCGTGGCCGCCGGAATAATTGACCCGACGAAAGTCGTCCGCACGGCGCTGCAAAATGCGGCATCCATAGCTGGACTGTTGCTGACGACCGATGCGGCAGTCACCGACGCGCCCGAACCGAACAGGGCCGCCGGGCCGCCGATGGGTGGAGGCGCAGATTACGACTTCTAATAGGTAAAGAGGCTAGAGACTAGAGGCTAGTTAAGACTTACCCTCTTTAACTAGCCTCTAGTCTCTAGCCTCTAGCCTCTTTTCAAGTGGCAAGACATTTGCTCTCGTCTCGGTGTGTTATAGTTCAGGTGTTCGGAAGCGCGACAAAAGGCGCACCTGAGCCGTCCTCCTCGCATCAAAGTTAGGCCGAACGCCGGGCAAGTTTGGCGAAAATGTTTCGGCATTGAACAACGTTTCGCCGCCCGTCGTTACGGTATCTAACAGTTGTTTTCGAGTCGCGCCGGAGAGTTCGGGTTAGCTCCGGCGCTATTCATCCGAAGGAAAAGAAATGATTGATTTAGGAACTTATAAAGACCGTTTCGCGGAGAGTGGGCAACGCGTTCTGGAACACGCGGTTCAGGATTCCCGCCGCCGTGACCAGAATTACATAGCCGTGGAACACATTCTCAACGCCATCGCGTCCGAGGAGGGCGAGCTTTTCAACGAGACGATGCGCGACCTCTCGCTCGACCCGCGCTCGGTTAAGGTTCTGATTGAAAAACGTCTTGAGAATGCACGCTATCAGAACGTTAACAAGGGGATTCGCATCGCGCCGGACACCATTGAACTCTTCAAGAAGTCAATGGAGCGCGCGCGCGCCCAAGGGCGCAAGACCATCGAGGCCACAGACCTCTTCATGGCTTTGTCGCAGGACGAGTCGAGCGTCCTGATGTTCGTTTTGAGAAACCTCGGCGCGAACACCGAGTCGGTCGTCGAGCAGGTTCGCGCGCGTGTGCGAACGCGCGAGCAGCAGGAGGAGGAGTACAAGAAGAAGTTTGAACTGCCTCCGTACCTCAAGCACTTCGGCGTCTCTCTCAATCGCCTCGCGCGTGCCGACAAGCTGCCGCCCACCATAGGGCGCGAGCAGGAAATCCAGCAGATGATTGAAATCCTCTGCCACCGCGAGCGCGCAAACTCGCCGATGCTCGTCGGCGAGCCGGGCGTCGGCAAAACCGCCGTGGTCGAAGGACTCGCGCGCTTGATTGAACTTGAGCCGGAGAAAGTCCCGGCGCGCCTGCGGAACACGCACGTCGTACAGCTTCAGATGGGCGGACTCGTGGCGGGCACGATGCTGCGCGGAATGTTCGAGGAGCGCATCAAGGGAATCATCGACGAGGTGAAGGAACGCGAAAACCTGATCCTCTTCATTGACGAGGCGCACACGATAATCGGCGCGGGCGCTGCGCTCGGCACATCAAGCGACGCGGCGAACATGTTCAAGACCGCGCTCGCGCGCGGCGAGATGCGAATCATCGGCGCGACGACGATTACGGAGTACAAAGAGTACATCGGCGAAGACGAGGCGCTCGCGCGCCGCTTCCGTCTAGTCAAAGTTGACGAGCCGACGCTTGCCGAAACGCGCGAGATTCTGTTCGGACTTCGCCCGCGTCTCGAACGCAACTACTCGGTCACAATCTCCGACGACGCAATCAACACCGCGCTTGAGATGGCGCCGAAGTACATCCGAAACCTCCACCTGCCCGACAAGGCAATCGGCTGGTTGGACACCGCCGCCGTCAAGGTCGAGATAAACGAGCCGGACACGCTCGTCGTCAAGCCCGAACATATCATTGACGTGATCTCGCAGGAGTCGCGCATCCCGCGCGACATGATTTACCGCGACACGAACGACCGCTTCGTAACGATGGAGCAAGACCTCGGTCGCCGCGTCATCGGGCAGAAAGATGCCATACGCGCCGTCGCGCAGCGCCTGCGCCTGAACAAAGGGCCGCTCAAGGAGAACCACTACAAGCCCGACGGCGTGCTTCTCTTCCTCGGCCCGACGGGCGTCGGCAAAACCGAGCTGGCGAAGGCAGTCGCCGAGTTCATGTTCGGCGACGAGGAGAAGATGATTCGGATTGACATGTCGGAGTATCAAGACGGCACTATCGGCATCGAGAAGTTAATCGGGATGCCGCGCGGCATCGTCGGCTCGGAGCGCGGCGGCGTATTGACGGAACAACTCAGAGAGAACCCTTACACGGTTCTTCTCCTCGACGAAGTCGAGAAGGCTTCGCCGACGCTGATGAACCTCTTCCTGCAAGCCTTCGACGAGGGCTGGCTCACTGACGGTCGCGGCAAGAAGGTTTACTTGTCCGACGCAATCGTCATCATGACATCGAACCTCGGCTCGGAGAGTTTCAAGAAGTATGAGAAGCCTTTCGGCTTCGGCACGAAGACTCTGGGCGACGTAAAAGCCATCAAGGGCGAGGTGATGAAGGCCGCCGAGACGCGTTTCTCGCCGGAGTTTCGCAACCGCATTGACGAGATAGTCGTCTTCTCGCCTTTGACGATGGACGAGGTGCGCGAGATTGCCAAACTCTACACGGGCAAACTCTGCCGGCAGATGACCGCGCAAGGCAAAGGCTGCCGCGTCACGGGCGACGCGCTCAACCATCTCACCGAGAAGGGCTACAGTCCGGCTTACGGCGCGCGTTTCCTCAAGCGACACATTGACGAGAAGGTGAAACTCCCCATCACGGCGATGTGGAAAGAGGCCGACGGCTTCGTCGCCGACGTTGAGAACGGCGAGACCATCGTCAAGAAGGAAGGCGACGACGCGGAATTCAAAGACGGCGGCGTGGAATTTCAGAACGAGTTGGAGAGCTTATAGCCTAAAGGCCGAATGCGCTTCGACCTTCGAGTTTGACTCACTCACCTGAGGAAAGTCAGAAGTCCGCAACGCTGAACGCTGAGCTGAAAAACAAAGACCGTCATATCTTTCAGCTCAGCGTTCAGCGTTGCGGACTTCTGACTTTAAGTTGATTTCCTTCCCCTCTACCTTTATAAAAACCGACATGAGAAAGACGCTGTTACCAACCTTCGCGCGCGCCTGTCGCGCGTCGCTCTTACTGTTCGCCGTCTCCACGCTGGCGCACGCGCAAGACGCCGGCAAGCAGCCGGCGACGCCGGCGCCCGCGTCCTCGTCCGCGCCGAAGTCTTCCGCGCAGAAGATTGACGAGAAGGCGGTCGCGGTCGTCGAGCGCGCCGTCGAGTCGCTCGGCGGTCGCGCTTATCTCGACGTGAAGACGATTGTCTCGCGCGGCTACTTCACGCCCTTCCACGACGGCGTGCAGGCGCTTCCAATCTCCTTCACCGACTACACGGTCTTCCCCGACCACGAGCGCACGGAGTTTAAGGGCGCGGGACAGAAGGGCATCGAGACGCACGCGGGCGACAACGGCTGGGTCTTCGACGGACAGGCCAAAGCGCTCCTCGACCTCACGCCCGTTCAGGTCGGCGACTTCCGCACGAGCGTCCGCACGAGCCTCGACAACATCCTGCGCGGCTGGTGGCGCGCGGCGGGCGCGTCGCTCACCTACGCGGGCCGGCGCGAGGCCGGACTCGCGCGCCGCAACGAGACCGTGCGGCTCACCTACCCTGACGGCTTCGAGGTCGAGTTTGAGTTCGACGCGAAGGAAGGCACGCCCTCGAAGGTGAAGTACAAGAAGCAGAACGCCGAAGGCGACACCGTGGAGGAGGAAGACCGCTACGCGCAGTTCATCTCGGTCGGCGCGGTTCGCATCCCCTTCATCATTGACCACTACCGCGCCGGCGTTCAGTCGAGCCGCGTCAACTACAACGAGGTCGAGTTCAACCGCCCGGTCTCCGACGCGCTCTTCACGAAGCCCGCCGACGCCAAGAAGGTTAAGTTTTAATTAACGATGGCAAGCGCGGTCGGCGGAAATTAACCACCGCAGGCACAGAGGACACGGAGGCGGCACGGAGACTTAACTTCTCTGTGCAACCTCTGCGCTCTCTGTGCCTGCGGTGGTTTTGGCTTTCCTCCAGTAACGCCTTGAAAACTTAGAGCTGCGCCGCGTGCTCGCCGCTCTGCGCGCGGACGCGCGACGCGATGAGAGTCTCGATTTCGACTTCTAGCGTCTCTTCGAGCGCGCGGAGCGACGTGCGCCAGCCGTCGGGTTCGGCGGCGGCGACGCTTGCGCCGTGCGCCGCGTCCGCGCCGGCAACCTTGTGGCCGCAGAAGGGGCAGAAGACGAGCGGCTCGACCATGTCGTTGACGGGCGCGACCGCAAGCCCGTCCTTCACGCCGTAGTTCGTGAAGCGATAGCCGTCGAAGCGCGAGAGGCCGTCAACGGTGCAGAACCAGATGAAGCCGCGCGAGTCTTGCGTCACAACGTTGACTTGGTCGTGCGCGAGTCCGCCGGCGGTCGTGTAAACGCGCACGGGCAACTGCTCGGCGCGCGCGTGCGTTGACAGCGCGAACGCGCACACAACCAGCGCGAGGCTTGACCGAACTGTGCGGAGTTTTCTTTCGCGCTTGAACACGGCGACGTGAACGTTCTGACAGGAGGACTCGAAGCTTCAGACGAGTTTAAGCGGCGCGACGACGCCGGGAAGTTTTGCACACGCGGCTGAAAAGGTACAGTACCGCGATCCGTAGGGAGCGGGGTTTCTGCTCCGAAGAACGTAGATTCTCCGGGAGCGAACCCCATCGCCCCCCCCCCCGGGGCCGGGGCGG
>Ga0081539_10001216_pt1 | contig 46061 bp, 36 predicted proteins | sample TabmetS4T2R2_FD_71023 | JGI IMG/M metagenome (GOLD analysis project Ga0081539, IMG submission 71023) | Tabebuia heterophylla rhizosphere microbial communities from the University of Puerto Rico - S4T2R2 | ecosystem: Host-associated > Plants > Roots > Rhizosphere ... | reverse complement strand
GACGCCGTCGTCGTGCTCGCCCACGACACCTGGCGCCAGCAATTCGCCGGCATTCCGGAGATCGTCGGCCGGCGTGTGCGGGTCGGCGGCGTCGACTTCACGGTGATCGGTGTGGCACCGGAGGAGTTTCCGGGAATGGACCTCGTGCTTCACCCGGCGTTCTATGTGCCGATGGCCATGATGCCTTCGCTCGCGGGCTCGACTGCCGACTCGCTCGAGCGACGAAATCTCCGGTTCCTCTCGATTCGTGGTCGATTGAAGCCAGGCGTCACGCTGGTGCAGGCAGATGCTGAAGTACGTCGGCTGGGCGCATCGTTACAACGCCTCTACCCGGACACGAACCGTCAGGTGGACTTTCACGTCGTCACCGATCTGCAGGAACGACGCGCGAATCGCGGTCCAGCCACGCCTGGGGCCTGGACGTTGATGCTGATGGCGATGGTCATCCTCGTGGTCGCGTGCGCGAACGTGGCCGGACTGCTCATGAGTCGCGCGCCTGTTCGTGCCCGGGAAATTGCACTGCGACTGGCGATGGGCGGCAGTCGATCCCGCCTCGTCCAACAGTTGCTGACCGAGAGCGTCCTCATCGCGATCATCGGCGCCGCGCTCGGACTCGCGGTTGGCTACGGGGTAGAGACATCAACGTCACCGACGGACGGGACACGACCCCGGTTGCCGTGATCAATCAGGCGCTGGCAGACCGCTACTGGTCCGGTGCAAGCCCAATCGGCAAACGAATACAGGTGCGGGACGGGACGGCCCGAGGGCTGGAGATCGTCGGCGTCGCAGCCAACAGCAAGTACAACTGGGTTGGCGAGTCGGCGACGCCGTTCCTGTATCTCGCTCAGGCGCAGACGCCGGCACCGCGCGCCACGTTGCTGGTCGCGGTCGAGGGCAACAACGCGACGGCGCTGGCGGGCTCGATTCGTCAGGCGATCCGGGAGTTGGACCGCAACATGCCCGCGTCGGTGGTCGGAACGATGGAGGAGTTCTATTACGGCTCCGCCGTCGCCGCGATCGCCCAGTTCGTGCGAATCGTGGGCGGCCTCGGCGTGATCGGTGTTGTCCTGGCGATGGTCGGCCTCTATGGTCTCGTCTCTTACACTGCACGGCGCCGCACACGCGAGATCGCGGTACGGATGGCGGTCGGCGCCCAGCCGCGATCGATCCTGCAGATGATCCTGCGACACGGTTTGCTGTTGGCGGGATCCGGCACCGTACTCGGCGTCATCGGAAGCCTTGCCGCCGGCCGTCTGCTTGGCGCCCTGATACCAAACGCTCAGCGCATCGACGTCGGCACCTACCTGCTGGTGGTGCCGACGCTCGTGATGATCACAATGGTCGCGGCGCTGATTCCTGCGTGGCGTGCGGCCCGGGTCGATCCGCTGGTCGCACTACGGATGGAGTGACGCGGACCGTAATGTCGCGCGTCACTCGTCGGTGCGATGCTCCCTTACGCGCGTCGTGCATGCTTTCACAACGGTCGATGGCTGACGTGGCGAGCCGGTTGCGCTCCCATGCGGAGTTCACGACGGATCGACACAAGCCGTGCCTATTCGCCGTCGAAGGCCGTGTCCTGTCGCGATTCGGCTATTGGCCGCAAAGCCAAGAATCGGTCACCAGATCGCCGTTTTTCGCGACCAAACGCGCGCCGGGTGTAGCATCGAGCCTGCGAGGTGCGATATGGGCCAGCGACGAACCCGTCATGGCAAAGTCGCACCATCGCTTGATCCTCACGGACGATCTGCGTTATTTCGAGGCCGCGATCTCGTCGAAATAGGCCGGGAAGCCGGCGAAGAAGGTCGTCCAACTGACGGTGTTCTCCCAGCCCAGCTCCTCGAGCTTCAGCGCGGCGCGTGCCTGATCCCACGTCTTGAGCCGGTCCTTCGTCACGCCACGATCGATGAGGGCCTTCATCCGGCGGTTCATCTCCGCGAATCGCATCCGATAGTCGCGCACTTCCTGCTTCGTCATCGTCCGCCCGTGGCCGAGGATGGCCGTGTCGAAATCGAGCGTGAGCATCCGGTCGATCGTCGTCAGGAACTCGATCGCGCTGCCGCCGCCTGGGTAGTCGATGACCGGAATCGCATCGATGATGATGTCGCCGGTGTGGATCGTTTTCAGGTCCGGAAACTCGATGACGGTGTCGCCGTTGGTGTGGGCCCGGCCAAACCAGTGCAGCCTGACCTCGACGCCGCCGAGGTAGACCTGGGCCTCGTTCCCGAACGTGATGTTCGGCTCGCCCGGCTGTTTGATCCGGAGGAAGTTCGCGCGGATGTTTTTCTGCGCGATGATGTTCACGCCGAACGTGTCGCGCGCATACTGATTGCCGCTCGCGTGGTCGGCGTGGTGGTGTGTGTTGAGAACGTACTTCACAGGCAGTGGGCTGACTTTTTTCACCTGGGCGAAGACGGCGGCGGCCTGGCTCGCGAACTTGTCGTCGACGACGATGAGGCCGTCTGTGGTGACGCGCACGGCGACGTCGCCCGATTCGTGGATGAGGCCATCGCCTTTGTCGCCGGCACGGCAGCCCGTCATGCAGGGCATGGCTGGCCCTCGAATGATGTAGAGGCCGTCCTTCACCTTAATGGGGCGCATCGGCGCTTCCGTGAGCACCTCGACGTTCTGTCTCAGCGGAAACTGCTGCGCGACCGCGACGGCGGCGAGCACGGTGAAACACGCGGCGGCGACAACGCTTGTTCGCATGCGCGGTAGTGTACGCTCGCACGCCGGTTCTCGGGTGGGCTGTTCGACGATCGAAATGGCGCCGTTCCATGGCTCGGGCCGATTCGGACTGCGTCTTCAGCGAAGATCGCATTGCACCGACAGCGATGCGCGCCTTGCACCGACCAGCGGCAGCAGGCATTGCACCAGCTGCGAAGCGGGCATTGCACCGACACGTTCGCGGACCACAGCCACCCCACCGCGCACACCACGCGCGGCGGGGGCCCCTGCGTTCGGTCCGCGCCGCATCGTTGTTCACCGCGAACGCGGCATTGCACCGGGCCAGCGTCAGGATGCCTTGCACCGACCCGGCGAAGCTACAGCTTCGCGACCCCCAGCTGATCGATCTGCACGTTGAGGGCGTGGTTCACCCGCAGGCCGTAGATGCCGTCCGTGCTCGCCAGCGCTCCGCTCTTCGGCGCGCTGTGCACGGTCGTGCCGTTGACGACGAAGTCGACCTTGTCGGCCGCCACGCGCACTTCGACGACATTGGTCGATTTGCCGCTGGCATCGGGCTTCTTCACCGCGGCACTCGCGCCACGCGCAACGGTCGGCGTGTTCTCGCCCATGCGCTGCTTCAAGAGCCACGTGCCGTCCTGCGCCACCATGAAGTACGTGTAGCGCTGCTGCGCGCCGTCGAGACCACTGGCGCCGAACACGAGGCCGTAATAGTTCGTGTGATTGCTCGGTTCGAGCAGCGTGAAATTCGCCTTGAGCGAATAGGCTCCCGTGGCGCGGTTGGCCGGACTCCAATAGGTCGCCGCCTGCGGATTCACCGCGTGGAGCCCGGCACCCGAGGTCGTGAACTTCACGCTGCCCGCGGCGTCGGGATCCGACGGGCTCGTGCTCTGATCGATGCGCAGCTTCCACCCGGCCGGCGCTTGGGCCTGCACAGCGGCCATGGTCGCCGAGACGAGCAGACAAACGAGGATGAGGGATCGCATGGTATTTACTCCCATCGAAAGAAGACAGTAGACAGCAATGTACAAAGAACGAAGGTAAATGCAAGCGCGGCCACGTCGCCCACGTGCGCAATCCACCCCTGGCCATGCCAGATGCCGGTGAGCAACGCGACGCCGCGCGTCATCGGCAACGGATTCACGAAAAGCGCGATTCGCTCGGGATAGGTCGAGATCGGAAGGAACAATCCCGAGAGTCCCAGCATCGGATAGAGGAGCAGCGCGGCCACCGGTTGCGCCACACGCGTGGTCGGCGCGAGGCTGGCAATGAGAAACCCGATCGACATCAGGCTCCATGTCGTGAACAGAAGCGCGAGCACGAAGTCGACCACCGGGAACTCCGCTCCCAACGGATAGTATCGCCGCCCCGCCAGCACGAGCAGCGAGACCGTCATCAGCGTGAAGAGCAACTTCGCCAGCACGTGCGCCGCGAGAATGGTGACGGGCTGAAGAGGCGTGGCGCGCAGCCGCTTCAGGATTCCTCCTTCGCGATACACCGATACGATCGTCACCAGCGATACGCACGTGCTCACCACGATCAGCATCGAGGCGAGCACCGGCACGAACGCGGCGTCGAAGAACCCGTTGTTGGGGCCGGAGAATCGGCCGGGAATGCGCGGCGCCCTGACCCGCGTCAAGGCGATGAACGCGATGACGGGCATTGCCACCGATCCGAGGAAACCCATCGGCTCGCGAACGAAGATCTTGATCTCGAGCCATGTCAGTCGCAGCAGCGCGAGCATCGCTGGCCTCTCAGTCGCGAATGGAATGACCGGTCAATCGCAGGAACACGTCCTCGAGCGTCGGGGTCTCGGTTCTGAACTCCTCGACGTGCATGCGATGCGCAGCCAGACCCTGGATCACGCGAGTGATGAAGTCCGGATCACGCCCCGTCAGCGTGTAGCGCGACCCATCACGCTGGACGCGCTCCACGCTCGAAAACGACCGGAGCGTCGACTCGGCGTGCTCCCCCTCGACAACCAGGATCACCACCTGCTCGGCGCAGTGACGCTGCACGATCTCCGACGGCGTGCCCAGGTCGAGCACCCGGCCGTGCTCGATGATCGCGATACGATCGCACAGCCGCTCCGCTTCCTCCATCAGGTGCGTGGTCAGCAGCACCGTCTTGCCACGATCGCGAATCCCCCGCACCAGATCCCAGATCGCATGGCGCGCCTGCGGGTCGAGACCGGTCGTCAGCTCGTCGAGGAACACCACTTCGGGATCGTTGATGAGCGCCAGCGCGATGAACAGGCGTTGCTTCTGCCCGCCCGACAACGTCGTGAACCAGGCGTCGCGCTTGTCGGCGAGTCCCAGGCGCTCGAGCAGGTGATCGCCATCCACCGAATCGGGATAGAGCGACGCCCAGAACGCGACCGCTTCCTTCACCTTGATCCGCTTCTGCAGCTGCGCCTGCTGCAGCTGAACGCCAATCCGCGTCTGCAGCCGCCTCGCCTGCCGCGCCGGATCCAGTCCGAGCACACGGATGTCGCCGCGGTCCGGACGCCGCAACCCCTCGACGCACTCCATCGTCGTCGTCTTGCCGGCGCCGTTGGGGCCGATCAAGCCAAAGATCTCGCCCTGGTCGACGTTGAACGAGACGTCATCCACGGCAATGGTGCGACCGTATTGTTTTCGGATGCTGGAAACCTGGATGACCGGTGGCAAACAGCCGCGATCGTAGCGCGTCCTGCCTGCGGTCGTCACCGCGGCGAGTCATGATGGGTAGCTAGGTAGCTGGGTAGCTGGGTAAGAACTTGTCTTCAAAAGTCGTTCGATGAGATTGAAGGCAAGTGCCTTACCTAGCAGCCTATCCGCCGAGCAACCTAGTCTAGCTACCTATTTCATCGTTCGGAGCCACACCAGCCCACCCATCCACCGCGTACGCAGACCGACGGCTGGTGCAAGCCACTGCCAACGGGACCGTCCTTGACGTGAGACCCGTCGCGCCCGCGATCGCGATCCTCTCGTGGAGGGCTGTCGCGATGTGCCGGCTCGTCGCGATGGTCCGAACCCCTGCCACGATGGACGGAACCGGTCGGAACGAACAACGGTGTGATGACCGTGAAGCTCGGCGCCGGAGGGGGTGGTTCCGGCGAGAGAGGCTTGTCGCCGATGATGACCAGCGATGGTGGTTCACGCCGCATCGGTCGCCCCTCGAACTCGCGCGCGGTCCCAACCATCTTCACGACCACGTTATCCGAAACACCTGCCCGCTTGAGGTCGAGGATCTGCTGTGGTGTCAGGTCGAAGACCGTCCGATCGGCGTCAATCAGCGCAATGACGATCGAGTCCGTCACGCCGGCGTTCGACAACGCCACGATGTCGTCGATGGTAACCGCACGGGCGCTCGCGGGCACGAAGAGCAGGACCGCGACGATCACCGGCAGCACGCGCCCTAACATCGAATCCCTCCAAATCGATCCATCGCTCGAGGGCCGCCTGAACAAGCGGCCCCCAACGTCGGGATGCGTACTGTCCACCGCCGTGAACACAGTGGCCTCCACAAACGGGCCGTTGCAATTCCTGCACCTCGGAGCTACCAGTCAGCCGGCTGATAATCCTTCAGAAATTTCCCCCAAATGTGCTTCCCCGTATTGAATCCGCTGATGATCGGATCGACGATGCGGGCGGCACCGTCCACAATGTCGAGCGGCGGGTGAAATCGGTGCTCGGCCGTTTTGCGGGCGGCGATGTGCGCCGGATCCTCGTCGGTCACCCAACCGGTATCGACGCTGTTCATGTGGATCCCATCATGGTGGTAATCGGTGGCGGCGGTCCGCGTCATCATGTTCAGCGCCGCCTTCGCCATGTTCGTGTGCGGATGTTTCGTGGTCTTGAACGTGCGATAGAACTGCCCTTCCACGGCTGACACGTTGACGATGTGCTTGTCGCGCCCGGGCGTGCGAAGCATCAACGGTTTCAGCCGCGCGTTCAGAATGAAGGGCGCAATCGCGTTCACCAGCTGCACCTCGAGCAGCTCCACCGTCGGCACTTCAGCCAGCAGGAGACGCCATGAATTGCGACCGCGCAGGTCGACCTGCTGCAGATCCTGATCGAGCACTCCCTCGGGGAAGAGATCCTTCTGTGCCTCTTTCTCTTCTGGCAGCAGCGCCACCTGCGATAACTGCGCGGCGTGCGTCAGCCCGGCGACATCCGAGGCGCGTGCGACGTCGAGCGCCGCGTCGCGTCCTTCAGGCAGCATGTGATAACCGCGCAACCCTTCGTATCCGCCGAGCAGCGTGCGGACATGCGATGGCATCTCGGAAAGCGCGGCGTTTTCGGCCTCCATCATGTGCGCGTAGAAGTCCGGCGGACGCCACACGGTCTGGCACGCGTTGTTGACGATGAAGTCGAGCCGCGCGCGGGTCGCGAGCAGATGCCGGCAGAACGCCTCGACGCTCGGCGTGTGCCGCAGGTCGAGGCCGAAGATCTCGAGCCGATCGCGCCAGTCGGCGAAGTCTGCTTCCCGGGCGAAACGGAGCGCGGCATCGCGCGGGAAGCGCGTGGTCACCATCACGTGCGCGCCTGAACGCAGCAGCTTGATCCCGGCCTGATAGCCGATCTTCACGCGGCCGCCGGTGAGGAGCGCGACCCGACCGCGCAGATCGGCGAGCTCGGTGCGCTTGGTGAAGTTGAACTCGGCGCACTCAGGGCACAGTTGATCGTAGAAGTGATGCAGCCGCGTGTACTTGCGTTTGCAGATGTAGCAGTGCTGCGGCTCGATCGTCTCGTGAATGTCGTGATCGGCGTCCTCGTTGTGGACGTCCTGAGGAACGAAGTCCGGCGGCGGGAACACATTGGGTGTGTGAAACACCGGCTTGCGCCGCAGCATCCGGATGCCGGTCTGGTCGCGCGTGTCTTCGTGGGCGCGAAGACGCTCGGCACGGCGCGCGCGCGTGACGACACGTTTCCGCCGCCGACGCTCGGTGCGATCGGGGTGATAGATGCGCGCGACGGCCTGCAGCAGGCGCTCGCGCTCCTCCTCGGACGCACCGGCGAGAGCACTGCGGTCGAACGCGATCGCCTCGAGCAGTTCGATCAGCTCGCTCAGCGAACTGCTTATACGCGGACCCACAGGAGTATTACCAGGATCAACGCCAGCACCGCCACGCCGGCGCCGACGCAGGCCACGATCAGCGTGCGCCGCAGAAGGCGCGACGTAGCATCGGCGGTCACCGCCACCGCGTTTACCGATTCAGCAAGCTGCTTGAGGAGGTCCGCGGACGCACGCTGCTGCTCCTCGACCGCGCCCAGACGAGCGTGCAGCCCCTCGACGGCCGAGGCCGTTTCCCGTACGGCGTTGGTGCGAACAGTCGAATCGATCAGGCCATCAACCGCTCGGACGAGCAACGGCAGCTGACTCAGCACGCTGGACCATGGCACGCGTGGCATCGGCATCTCTTACAGGATACAGCCCATCCTTCTACAATGAGTGAAATGCGCGTGCTCTTTGCCGTTCTCGCCGCAACGACGCTCGCGTGCACCAGCGCCGCTCAGGAGACGGGCGACGTGCCCCGCGGCGGCGTCGAACAGGGACCGCCCAATGCGCCATGGCAGCGACCAGCGTTTCCCGGCCAGACGCGCGCGCCTGAACGTCAGACGGGCGTTGCCATCGACGTGATGACCGTTGCCGACGGGCTCGATCACCCATGGGGTCTCGCCTTCCTGCCCGATGGGCGAATCCTCGTGACCGAACGCGCCGGACGGCTGCGATTGGTTGGCAGCGATGGCAAGCTGTCCGACGCGATCGCGGGTTTGCCGGACATGGACGTCGGCGGGCAGGGCGGGCTGCTCGACGTTGCGCTCGATCCATCGTTCGTCGCCAATCACTTCATCTACTGGAGCTATTCGGAGCCACAGCGCGGCGGCGCCAACAACACCGCCGTCGCGCGCGGGCAACTGGTCGACGGCTTGTTGCCGCATGTCGATCACGTCCAGGTCATCTTCCACCAGACTCCGTCGCTCGGTTCGTCGCTGCACTTCGGCAGCCGCCTGGTATTCGCGCGCGATGGAACGCTGTTCATCACGCTCGGCGAACGGTCGATCACGCTGGGACGCATGCAGGCACAACGGCTGGACGGCACACTCGGCAAGATCGTGCGCATCAACGCGAACGGATCGATCCCGCCTGACAACCCGTTCGTTGGTCGCACAAACGTGCGCCCGGAGATCTGGTCACTCGGCCATCGCAACGTGCAGGCGGCAACCCTTCATCCGGAAACCGGCGAGCTGTGGGAAATCGAGCACGGCACGCGCGGCGGCGACGAGGTCAACATCGCGCGCGCAGGCAAGGACTACGGATGGCCGACGATCGCGTACGGCGTCGAGTACGCGGGCGGCGCGATCACCGGCGGGATTACCGCGAAGGCGGGTATGGAGCAGCCGCTCTATTACTGGGATCCGGTCATCGCCCCGAGCGGGATGACGTTCTACACCGGCGATCTCTTTCCGGAGTGGAAGGGCAGCCTGTTCGTCGGCGGCCTGGCAAGTCAGGCGCTCGTGCGACTCGACGTCGACGGCGAGCGGATCACAGGCGAGGAACGCCTGCTCACCGACATGCACCGCCGCATTCGTGACGTCGCGCAGGGTCCCGACGGCGCGCTCTACCTGCTCACAGACGAATCCCCCGGTCAGATTCTGAAGCTGGTGCCTCGCCGGGCAGTCAGGTAGCTGGGTAGCTGGGCGGATAGGTAGCCTTTTAGGTAGCTCGGTTGCTGGGCAGATAGGTAGCTGGGTAAAGACACTTGCCTTCACCAGCGCTTCCGAAGCAGCTTCCAAGACAAGCGTTCTTACCCAGCTACCCTGCTACCCAGCTACCCAGCTACCCAGCCACCTAACGACCTAGTTCGTCGCTGGCTCCGCGAACGGCGCCGGCGTTCCCTCGGGCAACGGATAGCGATCGACGTTGAGCGCCATCGCGACGAGGTCGTAGTACCCCATCACCGCAATCAGATCGACAACGCCCTGTTCGCCGAGCAAGTCGACAGCAGCCTTGAACGTCGCGTCGCTCACGCGACGGCGGTCGCGCAGCTCGCTGCAGAAGTTGTAGACGACCGTTTCGTCCTTCTGCATCGTCGCCGGCCGACGGCCCGCCTGAATCGCGTCGATGATCGCGTTGTTCAAGCCCGCCTGCTGCGCCGCGGTCTTGTGCGCGGTCCATTCGTACCCCGAGGCCCACCACTTGGCCGTCATGATGATGGCCATCTCATTCAGCTTGCGCGGCACGGACGACTTGAACCGCACCTGCTCGCCAAGCTTCTGCGCCAGGTTCCCCGTCTCGGGACTGCGAAGCAGCACGTTGAACGGGCCGCTCAACGACGTGCGGCTGCCCGCCAGCAGGTCGTTCACCATCGTTTTCTGCGCGGGGTTCAGCTGCTCCCAGGTCAAGGGCTTGAAACGGTCGCCGCGCAGGTCGAGTTTTCTCGCTTCCTGCGCGACCACGACACCGGCAGCCATCCCGATGAGTCCGACGATCAGCAATCGCTTCATGATGTGCTCCGGACAACAGAACCGGACTCCAACGGTGGGTGTTGGGAGCCGGCAAGTGGACGTCGACGAATACTACTGCAACGCGCTCAAACCACGCCTGGCCGTTCGGCGCTCCGAGACCGGTCACGTCGTCGTATCCAGGACGCACGTGGATCGTCAGCGCCGTGGGTGGTGGATGGTGGGTGGCAGCGGAGCTGTGAAAGCATAGGCGTCATGCACAGAGCTCTGCTTTTCGTGTTCGCAATGGTGTGGGCGCAGGCTGCGGCAGCACAGAACCTGGTCATCACCAATGCACGCATTCTGGACGGCAAGGGCGGCGCGATCGATCGGGGGTCAATCGTCGTCCGCGACGGCAAAATCGCGTCTGTTGCCGCGGGCACGGCGACCGCACCTTCGGGCGCGCGGGTCATCGATGCGCAGGGTCGTACGGTCATGCCCGGCTATATCGATGCCCATCGTCACCTGATCCAGGGCGACGGTCAGCGCTGGCTGAAGGAGCAAGCGGCAGCGCGGATGCAGGAGTTCCTGGAGGCCGGGTTCACGACCGTTCTGTCCGCGATCGATCAGCGCGACGCGATCCTCGAGCTGCGGCGGAAGCTGCAGTCGGGGGAGATGAAGGGGCCGCGACTGTACTCGGGCGCCTTCATTCCGCTCGCGGGACAGGCGGCGCCGCGCGGTGGCGGCGCGGGAGCTCCACGTGGTGGCGGCCAGCAACCGAGCGATCCCGCTCGCTTCGATACGTCTCGTCCACCGCGACGGCCGACCACTGCTGCACCGGCGATCCCACGCGAGCAGACGATGAAAGAGGTCGACACCATCGCGAAGATGGGATTCGACTACATCAAGACGGTCCTCACCGTCACGCCCGGCGGTCCCGAGAAGGACACGCTGAAGCTGATCGTGCAGGAGGGAAAGAAGCGGAACGTTCCGACGATCACGCACGCCGTGTCGGTCATCGACACGCTGGCGGCCGTCGAGGCCGGTCCCGCGGTGCTCGTTCACACACCGCACATCGGTCGGCTCGAGGAAGATCCGGCTGCTGTGCAGAGGATCGTCGGCGCGCGGATTCCGATGACGTCGACGCTCGCCGTGTTTCTGCCGCACTTCGGGCGCGACAACAAGCCGCTGTTCCGCGACGCCTTCCCGTTTCCGTGGGACACGATTTCGAGCGCGGGACAGGGTCCGGTGAATGCGCGTCTGCTGTGGGACGCGGGCATCCGTTACGGCTACGGCACCGACACGCAGTGGCCGCCGCGAGAATCGCTGGCGGATGAACTGCGTGCGTTGCAGCTCGTCTTCTCGCCGAAGGACATCGTGACGATCCTGACGAGAAACGCGGCCAATTCAACGCTGCATGCCGATCAGATTGGGACGCTCGAACCGGGCAAGCTCGCCGATATCGTCATCCTGAACAACGACCCGCTGACGAACGTGACGAACCTCCTCGACGTGCGGACGGTGATCAAGGGAGGCACGGTTGTCGTGGACAAGAAATGAAAGCGGAGGGTACATTCGGGACTTGCGAAGGAGTACACCACTGATGCGAAGAGTGCTGAATGCGGTTCTGGTGCTGACGGTAGCAACGACACTGAGCGTGGCGCTCGCCGCGCAGGGCGGAGGTGGCCAGGGTGGCGGTCGCGGCGGCGGCCGTGGATTCAATCTGCCGCCACTGTTGATGGAAACCGACGCGTTCCCGGATGGAGGCATCGTGCCGCCGAAGTTCGTGTCGGCCAACAACGGCATGAGCGTCCTGCCTGCCTTCAAGATCTCGAATGCACCCGCGGGGACGATGAGCTACGCCGTGATCTTCCACGACCTCGACGTGGCGCTGATGGGTGGAACCGGCGATGTGCTGCACTGGATGGCGTGGAATATTCCGGCGTCGGCGAACGGCTGGCCCGAGGGCAGCCTGCCGGCGGGATCCGTCATGGGTAACAACCTCCGCGGCCAGGCAGCCTACATGGGTCCTGGCGCGCCTGCTGGACCGCGCTATCACCACTACGTGTTCGAGCTATACGCGCTCAACTCGAATCTCGACATCCCGCAGACGTCGAGCCGCGACGATCTGCTCAAGGCGATGCAGGGAAAGACCGTCGCGAAGGCTGCGTACGTGGGCCGCTTCCGCGCGGGTGAAGCTCCCGCGCCCGGCAGACAGTAGGTCTCATCCGTCCGAGGGCCGCACTCGATGCGGCCCTCCGCCATTCTCCTCAACGCTCGTTCCGCGGACCCTAAAAGGTCCGCGCGGCTCACCAAGCCACCGATCTGTTCGATGAGCCTGACATGGCATTCTCCGATCGGATGCGGCGCGGACCTTTACGGTCCGCGACCTCAACCACGGCTGTTCGGGTGTTCGACGACTGTTACCGAGCCGGGATATAACAGCGATCATGACGACTACAGCGAGGCATGACATCGTCACGCAGCGAGTCACGCTGCAGATCAACGGCGAATCACATCCGCTCGACATCGATACGCGCGCGACGCTGCTCGACACGCTGCGTGAATACCTGCAGCTTCCGGGCACGAAGAAGGGCTGCGACCACGGACAGTGCGGCGCCTGCACCGTGCACGTGAACGGCCGGCGCATCGTCTCGTGTCTGACGCTCGCCGTGATGCACGATGGCGACGAGATCACCAGCATCGAAGGACTGGCGCGCGACGGCGAACTGCATCCCATGCAGGATGCCTTCATCGAACACGACGCGTTTCAGTGCGGCTACTGCACCGCGGGACAGATCATGTCTGCCGTCGCGCTGCTTGGCGAGCCGTGCGGCCCGTCTGACGACGACGTGCGGGAGAGCATGAGCGGCAATCTATGCCGCTGCGGCGCGTATCCGAACATCGTCGACGCGGTGCAATCGGTGCGCGGAAATCGCTAATTCCGGTCTCGCTTCGATGTGGTATGCGGGGCGGGCCTTTATGGCCCGCCAGCGCGGACCGTAAAGGTCCGCGCCGCTTTTGAGAGAAGTGAGCTCGCGTTCAGGAGATCACATGCAACCCTTTCTATTTCAGCGGGCGGCGAGCGAGGACGAAGCCATCGCGGCGCTGGCCGCTCGTCCCGATGCGGTGTTCGTGGCCGGTGGCACGACGCTGCTCGATTTGATGAAACTGAACGTGGCGACGCCGGGCGCGCTCGTCGACATCAATGCCCTGCCGCTGACCGGTATCGATGTACTCCGAGACGGCAGCATCCGGATCGGCGCCCTCGTCAGGAACAGCGACCTCGCCCATCATCGGGACGTTCAATCGACGTGCGCGGTGCTCAGTCAGGCATTGCTGGCCGGTGCCTCGGGCCAGCTGCGAAACATGGCCACGGTCGGCGGCAACCTGCTGCAGCGGACACGCTGCTACTACTTCCGCGACCCGATCTACGCGTGCAACAAGCGCACGCCGGGCGCGGGCTGCGCGGCGATGGAGGGATTCAACAGAATCCACGCGGTCCTCGGCGTGAGCGATCACTGCATCGCCACGCACCCGTCGGACATGGCGGTCGCGCTCGTTGCGCTCGACGCGGAGGTTCGCATTCGCGGGAAGGGCGGCGAGCGAACTGTGCCGATCACCGACTTTCACCTGCTACCCGGGGAGACGCCGGACAAGGAAAGCGTGGTCGCTCCAGGTGAGCTCGTGACGCACGTCACCATTCCCGTGCGTCGATTCGCGCAACGCTCTGCTTATGTCAAGCTGCGCGACCGCGCGTCCTACGAGTTCGCGCTCGCGTCGGCTGCCGCCGCGCTCGACCTGCACGACGGCGTCGTTCGTGACGTACGGATCGCTCTTGGCGCCGTCGCCACCAAACCCTGGCGCGCCTCGGCGGCTGAAGACGTGCTGCGAGACAACACCCTCGACGACACGACGGTTGCGGCGGCGGCCGATGCCGCCCTTCGCGATGCGACACCGCGCCGCGACAACGCCTACAAAATCGAGCTCGCGAAACGCGCGATGATTCGCGCGCTCCACCTGGCGAGCACCACCGGCGGGGAACACTCATGACGAGCAAGGCCGAAGCGAACATGTGCGTCCTCGCTCGTTTGCAGTGTTGGCTTTGCCCCGCTTCGCGGGGCGGGCCATCTTGACGGAGAACAGCTTGACTCAAAAGGAAACATTTCAGGCCGTCAAGACGGCCGGCGCAGTCGGAGCCACAGTCAGTCGGAAAGACGGACACCTCAAAGTCACCGGTCAGGCACGGTACGCCGCCGATCACGTGCTGCCACGTGTCGCGCATGCGGTGGCGATCGCCAGCACGGTGGCTCGGGGACGCATCGCCAGCATCGATGGTGCGCTCGCGGAACAGGCGCCCGGATTCATTGGACTCTTGCACCGGGGCAACGCGCCGACGCTGCATCGGCCGGCCAACGACTTCATGTCCGCCAGCAAGGCGGGCGAGATTCGTGTCGTGTTCGAGGACGACCGCGTGTACTACGTCGGTCAGTACGTGGCGCTCGTCGTCGCCGAGACGCTCGAGCAGGCACGCTACGCCGCCGAGCGCGTGCGGGTCACGTACGAGACCGCGGAACCGCTTGTCGACACCGACGATGCGATGAGCACGGTCTTCACGCCCGCGGAGTTCTTCGGCGAGAAGCTGACGATGAAGCGGGTCGTCGATGCCGACGCGTACGCGAAGGCCGCGGTACAAGTCGAGGCGCACTACACGACGCCGATCGAGCATCACAACCCGATGGAACCGTCTGCCTCGATTGCCGAGTGGAAGGGAGACGAGCTCACGCTTTACGAGACCACGCAGTGGGTCGCGGGCGCGAAGAAGACCGTGGCGGAAACACTCGGGATGCCTCCTGAGAAGGTGCACATCGTGTCGCCGTTCATCGGCGGCGGGTTCGGCTGCAAGGGGTTCGTCTGGGGACACTCGATCCTTGCTGCCATCGCCGCGCGTCACGTCGGGCGTCCGGTCAAGCTGAATCTGACGCGGAAGCAGATGTTCAGCGCGTGCGGCCACCGATCCGAAACGCGGCAAACCGTGCGACTGGGCGCCACGCGCGAGGGCCGGCTCGTCGCCATCGAGCATGAGGCGCTCGTGCAAACCTCGCCGGTCGACGACTTCATCGAGCCGTGCGGCGCAACCACGCGCTTCCTCTACAGCTGTCCCAACATCGCCGTGTCACATCGCGCGGTGCGTGTGAACATCGCCACACCGACGGCGATGCGCGCGCCCGGTGAGAACACGGGTCTCTTCGCGCTCGAATCGGCGCTCGACGAGCTCGCGTACAAGCTGGGGATTGATCCGATCGACCTGCGCGTGGTCAATTACGCGGAGACCAACGAGCAGATTCGCAAGCCATGGTCGAGCAATTACCTGAAGGACTGCTATACCGTCGGCGCGGAGCGATTCGGGTGGCGGCGGCGCGACCCGCGACCCGGTTCGATGCGCGATGGCGATCTGCTCGTCGGATGGGGGATGGCCTCGGCGACCTATCCGGGCTTCCGCAGCCCCGGCGCCGCGAAGGTCCGCATCCTGCGCGACGGTTCGCTCGAGATCGTCAGCGCGACGCAGGACATGGGCGGCGGCACGTACACGACGCTCGCGCAGATCGTGGCCGACGTCACCGGTGTGTCGATCGATCGGATCCGACCTGCCTTGGGCGACAGTTCGTTGCCGCCGGCGCCCGTGTCTGGCGGGTCGATGACGACCGCGAGCGTCTTGCCAGCGGCAAAGAAAGCCGCCCGGCACGCACTCGCTCAACTCGTTGAACTTGCGGCGGCGACTCCCGGTTCGCCGTTCCAGGGAAAGTCAGGCGAGCTGCACGCCGCGCAGGGTCGCATCTTCGCAGCGGGAACGCCGCCTGAATCGGGACTGCGGTTCGAGGAGGTCCTGTCGCTCGCCAATCGAGCATCGGTCGAAGGCGAAGGCGAGACGGCGCCTGGTGCGGAGCGCGAGAGGTACGCATTCCAGTCCTTCGGCGCGCAGTTCGTCGAGGTGAAGATCGATCCCGCGATCGCCCGGCTGCGCGTGTCGCGCGTCGTCAGCGTGTTCGACGTCGGCAAGATCATCAACTTCAAGACCGCGCGCAGCCAGGGGTACAGCGGCGTGATCATGGGCATCGGCATGGCGCTCACGGAGCACACTGTGTACGACCGTCGCGACGGCAGCATCGTCACCAGCAATCTCGCTGACTATGCGATCCCCGTGAACGCGGACGTCCCGTCGCTCGACGTGCACTTCATCGACAAGCCCGATCCGGTCATCGATCCCGATGGTCTGGGTGCGCGGGGTCTGGGCGAGATCACGGTCACCGGCGTTGCGCCAGCGATCGCCAACGCCGTCTATCACGCGACCGGCAAACGGATCCGCGATCTGCCGATAACTCCGGATGCGCTGCTGTGATCCGAGCGGGAATCAGGTGTCAGGTATCGGGATTCAGGGCTGGGCTAGGATGAAGGCAACACGAATCAGCGATACCGGCGTTGCGTCTCAGACCCGTTCCTTCGACCCCTGATTCCTGGCCCAGCCCTGATACCAGATTCCCGATACCTGATTCCTCATCTCTGACACACCGGGCAGAAGAACGTCGAGCGGCCGCCCTGCACGATTCGCTTGATGACACCGCGACATCCACGGCGCGGGCACGGCCGTCCTTCTTTGTCGTAGACGCGAAACCGATCGTCGCCGTACGGGCGATGCGCGTGGGCGATCGCGTCTCGGAGCACGTCCTTGATCGCATCGACGAGCACGCTGACCTGAGGACGGGGCGCGGCGGATCTCGTGACCAGCGTCGACGCCAGACGCCTGGGCGAGAGGCGCGCGCGATGCAACGCCTCGACGATGTAGATGTTGCCGAGCCCGGCAACGAGACGCTGATCGGACAGGGCGGCTTTCAGCGAGGTCGTGCGGCGTCGCAGTGCCGCGGCGAGGACGTCGGCCGTGAATGCGCGGTCGAGCGGCTCAGGGCCCAGCGTGCCGACCGATCGATCAGAGTCGACGGCTCCTGGTGCGACGAGCCGCATGAACCCGAATCGCCGCGGATCATTGAAGACCACAGTCGCGCCCGATGACATCTCGAACACGACATGATCGTGCGCGAGCCAGGCATCGTCTTCGTAGGGGCCGCCTTCAGGCGGCCCAGGGCGCCGGACCACGCGAAACGACCCCGACATCCCGAGATGGATCACCAGCGTGTCGCCCGACGACAGATCAACCAGCAGATACTTCGCGCGTCGGCGCACGTCGCGCACGGTTTGCCCCTCGAGGCGGGCGACGAAATCGCTGCCGAGCGGATAGCGCAGGTCGGGCCGCCGCGCGAGCACCCGGCGGATGCAGCCGCCTCGCATCGCGCGGCTCAATTGCCGCCGCGTGTATTCGACCTCCGGGAGCTCTGGCACGCTCTAACGATCGCATACGTCAACGCCCAACGTCTTTCGCGAGACCAACGCCCAACCCCAACTTCGAGCGTTTTGGGAGTTGCGCCAGCGACAGTGGGTTGGGAGTTGGGAGGTTCAGGTCGGGAACCGACCAGTCTGTCATCACGTTTCCAGGGGACTAGCGTACACTCACGTCCATAGCCTTCAGGAGCCCCGACATGCAGTGGCGATGGACCATGGCAGGCGTCGTAGTCTTCGGCATCCTCGCGGCCGGGCCCGCGTCAGCGCAGGTGCGCGACATCGACGGGCATCCGTTTACCCCATTCACCCCGTCGGGCAAGGCCCAGGTCGTGTTCTTCGTTGCCACGGACTGTCCCGTCTCGAACTCTTACGCACCGCAGATTCAACGCATCTGCAAAGAGTACGGCGAGAAGGGCGTGTCCTGCTCATTGTCGTACGAGGACGTGCGTGTGGACCCGGCCACCGTTCGCACGCATCTTCGGAGTTATGGCTATCGTGACATTCCGGTGGCGATCGACGCCGACCGTGCGCTGGCGGATCGCGTCCACGCGTCGATCACGCCCGAAGCCTTCGTGATCGATGCACGCGGAATGATTCGCTACCAGGGCCGCATCGACAACCTGTACTCCTCGCTGGGCAAGACGCGGCAGGTCGTCACCGAGCACGACCTCACCGACGCGCTGGACGCGGTGCTGACCGGACGACCCGTCGCGCGGACAAAAACGGAAGCGATCGGCTGCTTCATTCCGAGAGATTGAAGCTGATTGGATGCGGCGCGGACCGAATGCCGGGGCCCCCGGCGCGCACGCTTGCGCGCTGGGGTGGCTGTGGTCCGCGAAGCTGACGCGGAGAATTATGTCGCGATCGAGCATCGTTACCGTCGCCGTAGCCATACTCGCGATCGGTGTCGCGTCGCAGACGCAACAGGGCGTCACGGCGCAAGCTGCGCGCGTGACCTTCACCGAGACCATCGCGCCGATCGTGTATGAGAACTGCGTCACCTGTCACCGACCCGGACAGGCGGCGCCGTTTTCACTCATCACTTACGAGGATGTGCGCAAGCGCGGCGCGCTCATCGCGAAGGTGACCGAGTCTCGCTTCATGCCGCCATGGCAAGCCACGCATGGCTATGGCGACTTCGAGGGCGAGCGTCGATTGACCGATGCGCAGATCAAGACCATCGGCACGTGGGTCAGTCAGGGGATGCCCGAAGGCGACGCGGCCCGCATGCCCGCGCTGCCATCGTTCCCGGAGGGCTGGCGGCTGGGCACACCGGATCTCGTCCTGCAGATGCCCGCGTCGTTCGACGTGCCCGCAAGCGGGCCCGATATCTTCCGCAACTTCGTCATCCCCTCGGGGCTGACCGAAGACAAGTGGGTGCGCGCCGTGGAGTTCCGTCCGAGCGCGCGCGCCGTGGTGCACCACGCGCTGTTCTCGTACGTCCGCGGTGGCGCGTTCGCGGCGGTCGACTCGGCGGACGGTCAACCCGGATTCCGCGGGCTGTCGCCCGTTGGCTTCAATCCGAACGCCGCTCCGACAGGACCGTTGGGCGGATGGGCGGTCGGCGCGAGCCCGCGGTTTCTGCCCGAGGGCCTCGCGTTGCCGATGCTGAAGGGGTCCGACGTCGTGATCCAGATGCACTTCCATCCGACCGGCAAGCGCGAGGTCGAGCGGTCCACGATCGGCATCTACTTCGCCGACCACGCTCCGGAGCGTCGGCTCGTGCAGATCCAATTGCCCGGTCTGTTCGGCATCGGCGCCGGCATCGACATTCCTGCCGGCGAGAAGGCTTACGCGATCGAGTCGACCGCGACGCTGCCCGTCGACGTCAACGTGTTCGCGGTCGCGCCGCACGCGCACTATCTGGCCAAGGAGATCAAGGCGACGGCGACACTGCCCGACGGCACCACGCGCCCGATGCTCTGGATTCAGGACTGGGATTTCAACTGGCAGGACGGCTACAACTACAAGACGCCCGTGCTGCTGCCGAAGGGCACACGCATCGACGTGCGGATTGTCTACGACAACTCGCCGGGCAATCCACGCAATCCAAGCAGCCCGCCGACACGCGTGTGGTGGGGCGAGCAGTCGACCGACGAGATGGGCACCGTGTCGTTCCAGTTGATCCCCGTGCACAGGGAAGACGAACCAGCCTGGCAGCAGTTCGCCGCGCAGTGGCTGCGAGCGACGCTCGCTGACGCGGTGCGAACGGGAGCAGTCGGCCGTCTGCGCCAGAACGCCGTCGAGCGCGGCAGAGGCGCACCGCAGACAATTCCGCGCGAACCCAATCAACCGTAGGGAAATGCGGAATCGGCTCTACACCTTCGCCTGATGCAATGAGAACAGCGCTCCCTGCGGGTCCATCGCCTGCACGATCCGATCGTCGCCGGGCACCTCCATCGGTCCATTGAGAATCTGCCCACCGGCGGCCTTGATGCGGTCGGCGCCGGCATTCACATCGCGCACGCGGAAATAGAAGCCCCAGTACGGCGCCGGCATCTGCGGCTGTTTGTTCATCATCCCGCCCAGCGTGAACGAGCGGCCGAACATGTGGTACTTGCCCATCGGCCCCATGTCGAACGCGGGCTCGGTCGCGCGCCACCCGAACAGATCGAAGTAGAACGTCATCGCGGCGTCGACATCGTTCGCGTACAGCTCGTGCCACGCGATGTCTCCCTCGCCAGGCTGCGTTTCGGGCCGTGGCGGTGGCGCGACAGGCTCGAAGACTTCGAACCTCGCGCCCTGCGGGTCGAGCATCGCGCGCATACGGCCGATGTTCGGGATATCGACGATTGGTGACATCGCTGAACCGCCACGCTGCTCGATCCGCGAGACAGCGTCTTCGAGCGTCGGCGCACCGATGTACATCACCCAATGGGGCGGCATCGTGAGGCCTGGCGGGCGCGTCATCACGCCGGCAACCTGCTCTCCTGCGGCGTTCTTGAAGATCGTGTACGGGCCGTGCGCGCCCTGCGTCGCCGTCGTCGTCCAGCCGACGACGGTGGTGTAGAAGGCTTCGGCAGCCTTCATGTCCGTGGTCAGCAGCTCGTACCAGAGCGGTCGTCCAAGAAATGATTCGCCCATCCGGCCATCATAATGCGTCCGTACGACAGAGCTGATTTGGAGCACGATCTAAAATTCATGCATGTGCCGAAACATCAAGACGCTCTTCAACTTCGAGCCTCCCGCCACTGATGAGGAGATTCGCGCCGCATCGCTGCAGTTCGTCCGCAAACTCTCGGGATTCACGAATCCGTCGAAGGCGAATGAAGAAGTGTTCGATCTCGCCGTTGACGAAGTGAGCGCGATCGCGCGACGACTGATCGATTCGCTCGTCACCACCGCCGAGCCGCGCGATCGCGACGAATGGGCGGCGCGGGCAAAGGCGCGCGCCGCGGAGCGTTTCGGCGCACGGCCGTAGATCGTTCGGATCGTTCGGATCGTTCGGATCGTTCGGATCGTTCGGATCGTTCGGATCGTTCGAGGCGTTCGGATCGTTCGAGACGTTCGGATCGTTCGAGTCGTTCGAGACGTTCGGATCGTTCGAGACGTTCGGACCGTTCGAGACGTTCGGACCGTTCGAGGTGTTCGGATCGTTCGAGGCGTTCAGATCGTTCTGCGTGCGGCAACGTCCCGAACGCGTCGAACGTCGAACGAATCGAACGTTCCGAACGACCCGAACGACCGGTTCACAGATTCCGCAGAACGTCGGCGGGGTGAATGCTGGTCGCGCGTCGTGCCGGGATGTAGCAGGCGACGAGCGCGACGACGGCGACGAGCAGGATCGTTCCGGCGAAGGTCGGCGGATCGAGCGAGGGAACGCCGAACAGCACGCGGCGAAGCAGCTGGCTTCCGGCAACGGCAAGCACGACGCCGGTTGCCACTCCCAGCGCCGTCAACCGCAGGCCTTGACCGAGGACCATTCCTCTCACTTGATATCGTTCGGCGCCGAGCGCCATGCGAATCGCCAGTTCTCGTGTTCGTCGAGAGAAGGAGAACGCGATCACACCGTAGATGCCGAGGCCGGCCAGCAGAAGACCGATCAGGCCGAGGCCGCCGGCGATCGCGGCCGCAATCCGCTGCGGCATCAGCGCGAGAGCGATGTTGTCGTCCATCGCGCGCTGCGCCACGACCGGCACGCTCGCGTCCATCGACGCCAGCAGTGCACGCATGTCCGTCGCGATCCTGGAATCGCGCGAACGGGCGATGAGCGTCAGCGTCAACGTTGGCTGCTGCGTGAGCGGGACGTACACGAACTGCGGTGCGGGCGCGTCCGCCAGGCTCGCGTACTTCACGTCGCGGGCGACGCCGATGGTCGTGCGCGTCTGTGCGCGCATCGGCGCATTCGCTGAGCCGCCGTTCTGCAGTTCGACCAGCGGCTGGTACACGACGATCTGGCGGCCCACCGCCGGTTGGCCCGGCCACAGCCGCTTCGCGGTCGCCTCGCCAATGATCGCGACGGCTTCGCCATCGGCGCGATCGGCTGATGTGAAATCACGACCTGCCAGCAACGGAATCCGCATCGCGGCGAAATAGCCAGGCTCCACCGCATTGCCGAGCGCCATCGCCGATCGATTTCGCGACGGCACCGGATCGCCAGGCCTCGTCACGAGTCCTGCTGTCATCAGCGGATCGCCCATCGGAACCGTCGCGGCAAGCGCGGCGTGCTGCGCCGTCGGCAGGCGCTCGGCCCGCGCACGCAGCTCGCCCGCGAACGTCACCGCCCGTTCCGGTGAATAGCCGGCGAGCGACAGATTGAACGAGAGGAGCTGCACGCCGCTCGGGTCGTAACCCACATCGACCGACGCCGCGTTGCGCAGCGCCCGCCCGAGCAGACCGGCAGACACCACGAGCACGATCGTCAAGGCAATCTGCGCCACCAGGAACGCATGCCGCAGCCGACGACGATCGATACCAGCAGCCGTGTCGTCGATCATCTGGACGCGCAGATCCAGACCCGAGGCATGCAGCGCGGGAAGCAGCCCGGACAGAATTCCCGCGGTGAGCGCGAGCGTGAACGCAAACGCGAACACCCGCCAATCCATCGGCATCGAGAGCTCGAGTGGCAGCGGGAGCGCAGCCACCACGGGACGCATGAGCAGTGTGAGACCGCGCGCGATCGCGATACCGACGACACCGGCAACGCAGAACAGCAGCGTCGTTTCCACGAGCATCTGTCGGACGACCCGTCGTCGTGCGGCGCCGAGCGCTACCCGCACCGCCAGTTCCTGTCGCCGCGAAATCGCGCGGGCGAGCAGCGACGCCGTGAGGTTCGCGCACGCGATCACCAGCACAACCGAGACACCGGCGAGCAACAGCCCGAAGAATGAACCGACAGGCAGCGCATTGCCGGGAATCGCCGCGAGAGGCGTCACTCGCACCGCGAGCGAATCCGTATTGCCACTCTCGCGTTGGAACGCGTTGAAGGCCGACTGAAGATCGGCCTGCGCCTGCGATGTCGAGACACCGGATTTCAGACGCCCGCCCAGGAGCAATTCGGGAGCGGCCGCCATGCCACCGCTCGACGCAACCGACAGAGGAACCCAGACGTCGGGCGACAGAAGCGTCGTGCCATGGAACCCTGCTTGCGCGACGCCCAGGACACTCACCGGCTTCTGATTGATCGTCACCTTCTGCCCGACGATGTTCGGATTGCGATCGAAGCGTCTGGACCAGTAGCGATCGCTCAGGACGACGTAGGGACTCGCTCCCGTCTGATCGCCGTCGCTCGCGTGGAAGAGGCGACCGACCGCAGAGCGAACGCCGAGCACGTCGAAGTACGACGCGGTCACCACGTTGCCCGACACACGCTCGGCAACGCCGTCAGTCGACAGGCTCATTGGCTTCGGGACGAGATCGTGACCGTAGAGCCCGTCGAACGTCGTCACGCGCTCGGCGACATCCATGTACGTGGGATACGGAAAGAAGCCGATGATGCTGTTGCCCTGCCCGACCTGGGAGATATCCACGAGACGCTCTGGCGCGACGACTCCAGTTGGCTTTCGAAACACGACGGCGTTCGCCACCGAAAAGACCGAGGTGTCGACACCGATGCCGATACCGACCGACAGCGCGGTCGTCACGGTGAACAGCATGTGACGACGAAGCATCCGCGCACCGAACTGAAGGTCCTGCAGCAGTGAGCTCGGGTCGATGAAGGCCATGTGTTTACCTAGATCGCGAACCGGCGCTAAGCCGGTTTGCCGGATAGCGTGGGGGCCGCCTTCAGGCGGCCCAGCACAAACGGTCAAACGGCATGCCACCGAAGCGACGCCGCGGCGCGGTATTTTTCCGAGCGGATTGTGCTGACGAGATCCTCGGCGCGACCACTGGTGTTCGGTCCTGGGACGCCCCTGTTCGAGCGCGCACAGTGACGTTTATGGAATCGAGGCGACCCCGAGCTGCTTAAGCATCTCATCGATCGCATCGGCCCGTCCTTTGGTCCAGACTTCCTCGAACCAACGACGAATGAGCGCTTTGTTCTCTGCGGACATGACTCCTCCTCCTATCCTGGCCAGGTCGAGGACCATAAAGGTCCGCGCCGCGTCATGCCGTTGTCCCGGTGAGTTCGACATGCGGCGCGGACCTTCATGGTCCGCAGGATCGTCATCGCACGCTTCGTACTGGACCAAACTCCGATGGCGCACGACGATGGTGCGTCGCTGATTCGTAGGCAGATGCAATGTGAAACAGCAGCGGCTCGGCGAACGGGCGCGCGATGAAGTCGACGCCGACTGGCAGCGACGCCGCGACCGGACCAACGAGTCGAGTGGAGTCGCCATCGCGCACGCGATCCCAGACCGCGGTGGTGAAGCCGGCGGGCACGGTGATCGCCGGAAATCCCTGCTGACCGATCAGCGACCAGCCGATCGGATTGCGGCCGTTGGCGATCGGTTCGCGCGGCGCCGTCAGCTTGCGCGGTGGGATCGTCGACATCGGCGACATGAGCGCGTCGAGACGCTGCTCCTGCATACACTGCAGCAGGACCGTCTGCACGGCAAAGCGTCCCTGCATCCGAATGGCGGTATCGAGCACGGTCACCTGTTCGGTCTGTTCGCGCGCCTGTTTACGATCAGGAAAGTTCGCGTCGTTGTAGAAGCGCGCCTTCGTGATGAGATCGGCGTTGCTCTTGATGTTCGCGTCTCCCCGCTCGCGCAGGTAACGGTTCATCATGTATTTGCCTTCACCCGCCGGGCCGAAGCCTCCCGCGTTGAGGGTGCGCAGCGACAGATCCGGCGGCACGCGTCCGGGATTCGCACGCAGATCGACCAGCGTCGCGATCTGATCGCCTGACGCGAGCTGGCTCGCCGGCGCCGGCAAAGGCGACCCCGACGGGGTAACTGGAAAGAGCTGCGGAAACTGGCGCGCGAAACTCGAATTCAGCAGCTCCGGCGTGTAGCGAGCGAGGCAATCCGTGAAGAGCTCGCGCTCCGGCCCTGGATCGACGACCGTCGCACCGAGCGTGCGAACGTCGGCGATCGCACGCTCGATGAGATCGATGCTCTCTTCGTCTGCCTTCGAAAACAGCTTTCTGCTCATGTACTCGCGCAGGACACCGATGCGGACGCCGTCCAACCGTTGCGCGCCGGCGGCGCTCTCGTACGAGCGAGCAGGTTTGCGGCCGACGCTCGTCACGGTCAGCTCGTCTTTCGGGTCGTAGCCGGCGTACGCGTCGAAGATCTTCGCAGCGTCCTTGACCGTTCGACACATGGGACCGACCCGCATGTTGAGACCGGCACCCATCATCCCGTCCGCGCTCACCAGTTCTCGCGTCGGCGCAAGACCGACGAGGCTGTTCACGGAGGACGGCCAGCGCACTGAGACCACGGTCTCCTCGCCGATGGCGCACGTCACGAGATTGGCGGCAACGGCAGATCCGGATCCGGCGCTCGACATGCCCGGCTCGCGTTCGGTGTCGTAGGGATTGCAGAACGTCCCGCCAAACGAGCTGCGCGCACCATCGACTGCATACTCGGCCAGATTCGCCTTCGCCAGGATGATCGCGCCGGCGTCGCGCAATCGCTTCACGAAGGTCGCATCGTCCGGCGGTCGATCGTTGGCGTAGTCTGCGTCCGCACCGGACGTCGTCCGCATGTCGAATGTGTCGTACTGATCCTTGATGGCGAGGACGACGCCGTGGAGCGGACCGACGAGCATACCTGTCCGGGCGAACTGACGATCGTGTGCGGCCGCGACTTCCACCGCATCCGGCATCCTGGCGTCGCCGTCTCGCGCGTCGGTCAGGCTGCGCGCCTTGCGAGCATCGAAGCCCCACGTCGCGCGAGTCGCCGGGCGAAGATTCAACGTCGACAACGCGTTGATCTGTCGCGCGTGCGGGATGGTCGTGACGGGGCCGAGAATCCCCTGCGGCTCGTTCACGCAGGTGCCGTTGTACGCCTTGATGCGTCTGAGGTAGGCCTCGACCAGCGCGACCGTCGTGATCTGCTTCGCTCGAATCGCCTGCTGGATCCGATCGATCGTGGCTTCTTCGATCTGGAATGGACGTGACGCCCGCGTCGCACCGCTTTGCTGAGCGCGCGCCGTGTCGTGTCCGTCTGGAGCCGGACCGGTGACCATTGCAAGAAGGATCGCCACCCCGGCGATCCTTCTCTGCGTGTGCGCCGATGCCTGCATCATCAGTGCGCCTCGTGCTCTGGAGACGCGCGATCATACTCCGCGGGCCGCGAGGTCGGCGCCGACGGCCGGGCGGGCGGGGCGCTGGCTAGCGCATGGAAAAGACGAGCGAGGCACTCACCGCGTGTTGCCGAACGGCGATCGCCGGGCGGATACCAGCTGCGGTCTGTATTACCCGAAACACGTGTGCGGCTAGAACGTCGGTTTGTTCTTGTCGGCCTTGTCGGACTGTTCCTTTCGCGCCCGATCGGCCGCGGCCTTGTTCGCGTTCTCCGTCGCGGTGGCCCCTTGCAGCGCGAACGGGAGGTTCACGAGGTGAACCTCGTACGAATTGAGGAGCTGCGCATCGCGCATGTTGATCATTGCCGTCACCGCAAAGAACGAACGAAAACACGTGGCCTCTTCTCCGCTCAGCGATGGCGGCGGACCGGTCTGCAGGTACCTGCGGAAAGAGGCGGGATTGCAGCCGGCGAGCACCTTGTCGGCCGACGAAAGCAGTTTGCCCGCCGAATCGTAAATCCAATACAGGTACAGCCCCCCGCCCCCCTGGTCGTTGGTCAACGTCTCCTTCCCGTATTTTTCGTGCAGCGCGGTCAGCAGGGCGTTGCGCGACATCGGATTCTGCGGCGAGAAATTCTGCGATCGCTGAACCATCCACACGGCCGGATCGTTCGGCAGCGCGGTCAGAAAGACATTGGTGATGTCCTGAATATTCGGATCCGGGATCACCAGATCGAAACCGTCGGACATGGTGTTGGTCCTGACGTTGATGTTCGGCGAATGTTTCTGCAACTGTGCACGGGCGGCCGCCGCGGGCATGCCAGTGTAGATCCCGAGCAGGTCTGGCGTGTGCGGCGGAGACGTCGCCGAAGTCTGCGCTGCCGCATTGGCAACAGCGAAGCAGACAAGCGACGCGCTCACAACTGACGCGCGGCAGAGCAATCGCATCCTCTTCATAGGGGCCTCTCCAGTCGTTCGCGGTTGCGAGTTACAGTTTGGGCGCCGGCCGCGCTTTGGCCGCGTCCTGTTGCTCCTTCGCCTTGGCATCGCCTTTCGCCTGCAGCCAGTCATGAACCGCCTTACGCGAACCATAGAGCAGCGGACCGCTCTGAATGGTCACGGTCATTAAATTCATCTGCTGATTGCGCGGCGTCGCCTCGCCGAGAGGGTAGGACGACGCGAAGGCGATCCCGCGGCACGCCTCTGACCTTGCGGTATTGTCTTGTTCGCGAGTCGTCGACAGATCGATTCCGTTCGACGAATCGCGCGTAACCTCGGAAACTGGCATCTCGCCCTGCCAACCAAAACCGTCGAACGGAGCCGATGCTGCACAAAACCGCTCCGGTCCTTGTAGTGGACGCGTGATCGGTTTGCCCGCGACGTCGAAAACCCACACCAGGCCTACGTCCGAAAACAGCTCTTGTCCGTACTTCTTGTGCAGGGCCTCGACGAGATTCGAGGCTGTGACCGGCTGCCCGGTCGGAAACGTCGTCTGGCGCACAACCTTTCCGACAAACGCCGGACTCGGCGGAACCGTGAACTCGATCACGATCACGTCCGCACTGCCATCGGCCAGAGTGAACGGAACCGGAGTGTTCGGAAAGCGCGGCTTGCCAACCGTATGCGCCACCGCGAACTGAGGAACAGTGGTGAATTGCCCCGGCGCGTCGGGGGATACCATGCGCGTCTTGACAATGTCGATCTTCATTTGCGGATTGAACGCTTTCACCGCCGCAAAGGCCTGCTCCGGCGTCATGCCGAGCTTGATGCCGACGATGTCGATGAAACCGGCCGAGGACGCGATCTTCGTGAGCGCCTCCGGACTACAGCAGTCGCCCAATGCCGGCGTCTGGGGAACAGCGGCCTGAGGAGCGGTCGTCTGGGTTGGCGGCGCAGGCGGCGGCTGCTGCGCTTTCTCCTTCTGTTGTTGCTGCTGCTCTTTGGCTCGCCTGAGCGCATCCTTGGCCGCGGCGATTGGATTCTTCGACTGGGCGACCAGGGGCGGAGTGCTGAAGACCGCTACTGCAGTGAAGACGCCGACAATGATCCCGACGTTGCGCAAGATCGCAGCGAGCATGCAAATATCCCCCAAGATTTGGCGTGAAGCCACGTATACATAAGGCAATGCGTCGTCGACTGGAAAAATCCGTCACCGCAAGGGGGTCGCGGCGAATTTGCAGGGTCTCACTGGGGATGAACGAGCCGTCGGCCATGTACTCTCGGGCGCGGACGCTGCTCACTGGTTGGCTGCGCCGCGTGCGGTGCCACGTCGAAGGCCTGGAGCACATGCCGCCGACCGGCCCCGCAATCGTGATCATGAATCACACCGGATGGGAGGAAATCCTGCTGGCCATCATCGCCATCCCACGCCCGTTACGGATCGTCGGCATGCACGAGCTGGTTCATCTGGACGATGAGCGGAGCCGCACCCGCATCTTCGACACGGGGTATGCGACAGGCATGGGAGTGATTCAGCGACAGCTGCTCGTCGCGCTCGGCAAGCGTTACGGCGCGCGAGTACGGCGATTGGCGCGCGAGTTCGGGTACATCCCCGCGCGAGTCTTCAGCCCGACGTGGCATCCCGTGCTCGGCGGCAACGGCATTCGCGAGATCGTGCGCGCGCTCGAAGCGGGAGAAGTCGTGCTGCTGTTTCCGGAGGGCGGCTACCGCCGCAACGGCGTGATGACGCCGTTCAAGCGGGGCATCGGCATGATCGTACGGCTGGCGCAACGGCGTGGGATTCGCGTCCCGATCGTTCCGGTCGCGCAACGCACCGCGGGGTGCATGACGATCGCACTGACCAACCGCTTCGTTCCGCGAATGGTGATCGGATCGCCGGTGGTGTTCGAGATGGATGGATGCACTCCTGAGGCGTTCGACGCACGCGCGGCACGGCATCTTCAGGATCGTGTCAACGAACTGCTGCACTGCGCATGGCCGGATGCGCCGCAGCAGACGTACGCGGCCGAAGGAATCAGGAATCGGGAATCTGGATTCAGGGCTGGGCCAGGGATCGGCGTGGAGGAATCAGCCTGATGCTATGCGGTCAACGGCTTCACGACAATGCCGGCGAGCGCGTACGGGCGACGTGAGGGGTCGAGCCGCGCACCGATGCGGCGGATCATCGCTCGCCATTCCGGGGACGCAGTCACCGTGGAGTCGGTGCGGCGCGCGCGAAGCGGGTGCTCGCGGAATGCCGCCACCCACTCAGGGCGGCTTCGACCAGCGCTGTCGAGTGTGACGATGTCGGGTGATGACCCATCGCGATAGATACCGACAATCCCTTCTCCGCGCTCGTGTCCGACTGCGATCTCAAGGTCAGCCACTCTGCCAATCGCACCGTCGTCGAAGTGAGCGAGCACCCCTTCGACGAGCGCATGCCCTGAAGCGAAGAAGTCCAGCGTCTCGTCCTCGACCGCCCGGTCCCGACTGAACGTTCCGACGAACGATGCGCCCGCCGGAACACCAGGCAGGCTTTCCACCAGCGATTCGTGACCCAGTTCGATCGCAAACACGTGGCGACCGCGGGGATGCTCGATCGTGAAGCCGAATCGCTCGCACGCCGATACGACGACCCGCTCGATCAGCGTATCGAGGTCAGGTGGAATTCGCGCCAGGATCTCGTCCGCCATCTCCGGGCGGTACGGGTCGCGATGCAATTGCTGATACGCCGCTTCCCGGATGCGGGAGCGTGCCGCTCGCGTGTCGGCAACGAGCGCATCGACATGCTGCGGCAGGAGTGATGCATCTGGATCGACAGCGATCTCCTCCAATGCATGTTCGATGGGGGCAAGTTGAGGCTCGACTCCGGCAAGTGGTTCACGAAACAAACCGAGCGCCTCGAACAGGCGCGCGACATCGGCGCCAATGCCGTGCGGCGGATGAAAGTACACGACCTCCACAGGGATGCGCCGCCCGATGCGATCGAGCCGACCAATGCGCTGCTCGACGACGGATGGCGCCCACGGCAGGTCGAACAGCACGAGGCGCCGGCAGAACTCGAAGTTGCGCCCTTCGCCGCCACACTCCGTCGATACGAGCAGACTTGGGCCGTCGGCCTGACGGAAGCGCGCGACCTCGATGTCGCGCCGTCCCACCGGCAGCTCTTCGTGAAAGCCGCTCGTCACTTGCGCCCGATCGCTCAGCGCCTTGCGCAGCATCTCGAGCGTTTCGCGGTGGGCCACGAAGACGAGTGTCTTCTCACCGGCGTCTCGCCAGCGTGGCGCCTGCGACAGCAGCCACAGCAGACGTGGATCGCGATCGTCGGTCGCGATGGCCTGACGTCGCAGGTCACGTTCCTCCACGCCGAGCACCGCGTTGAGCGCCGCGCCCGACGCCAGCGCGCGCCGGATCCGATCGACCTTCCGCCGCCGAGCGAGCACGTCGCGCGCGTCGGTGCGTCGCAGCGCCTCGATCAGATCGAGTCGAGGCTGCCACCCGGCATCGGGGGCGACCGGCACACCAACTCGCGGCGGCAGTCCGCCGATGTCGACGCGTCGAGTGGCGCTCGTGCACGGTGGCAGCGGCACACCCGATGCGAGCCGCTCCTCGAAACCGACGTCCTCGGGAAAGTCATCGGGTCGCAGTAACTGCACGAGCCGGAAGAACCCGTGCGCGTCGTCTTCGAGTGGCGTCGCGGTCAGCAACAAGACGTGACGTCCGCGCGCCGCGATGGGGGCCACCGCCCGCCACGACGGTTCGCCGGGATGCCCCGGACGCCGACGAAGGTGCTGCGCTTCGTCGACGATGAGCAGATCGATGCCGGCGGCGACGGCCTGTTCGGCGAGCTCGGGCTTCGCCGTCAGCAGTTCCAGCGAGATGATGCTGCGCCGATGGACGTCGAGGGGATTGAATCCTGCGCCGAAATCGCGCTCGACGTCGGCGAGTCGCTGCGCGTCGAGCAGCGTGAACACCTGGTGATACTTCCGCCACAACTCGCCGAGCCACTGAATCGTCAACGTCTCTGGCGCGACGACGAGGCATCGCTGCACCCGTCCCGTGTGCACGAGACGATTCAGGATCAGCGCCGCCTCGATCGTCTTGCCCAGACCGACCTCGTCTGCCAGCAGCCAGCGCACGGGATCGGTGGCGCTCGCGCGTTCGGCAACATAGAGCTGGTGCGGAAAGAGTCGAACGCGGCCGCCCAGGAACGAGCCGAGCCCTCCGGCTTCGCGCAGCCTCGTCAGGTGCAGGATGTCGAGACGAACGAGAAAGTCTTCGACCGAATCGGTGCCGCCACTCGCCAGTCGATCGAGGAGCGGACGATCGGCCTGTGCCGGCGAGTCGTGCGCGACGAGCGCGTCGGAATTGATGGCAAGCCGGAGCGTGGTCTTCGATCGATCGAACTGAACAACCAGCGCTCGGCCTTCGATGGCGACGACACGTCCGACACCAAGGTCCGGGTTGAACCGGTGGATCAGGTAGTCGCCGGCTTTCCAGGGCATTCAGCGATAAAGGTCACGAGCGAGGTCGGAGATCCCGCCACGCCCGATGCGAGCTGCGCGCAGTAGCCCTCAGGCCATTGCCCGCCGACGGCGACCGAGGGCGACCACCGTCGCGAGAATGCCGACGACCAGCGGGAGCAACGCCGGCGCCGCACCCATTGTCGACACGGTGACGACGACCGCGCCGATCATGATGATGACGAGACCGCCGGCAGCAAGCGGGGTCAGGAACTGCATGATGCCGAAGAGCCCCGGCAGGATCAGACCGAGCGCGCCGAGACACTCCATGGTCGCGATGAAGCGCAGGAACGGTATCGGCATGCCTGGCGCCGCCGCAGCCAATTCGTCGGCAGGTGCGAAGAGTTTGTAGCCACCGGCAAACAGGAACAGCGCGGCCAGCAGCACCTGAATGGTCCAGAGGACTCTGTTGTTGCGGATGAGATCAGTCATCATGCCTCCCTCATAGCGTAGTCGAAGGAGGTGCTGCGGGATCGACGGGCGAGGAGGCGGAAGGAATCAGGATTCAGGGATCAGGATTCAGGGCTGGGCCAGGAATCAGGGCAGCCCTGAATCGGTATCTGTGATTCTCATGCCTGCAGGGATCGGCGTCGGAATCGCTATTTAGTCGCCCCAGATGATCAGCGTCATGCCTGATTCCTTCTTCCTCAATCCTGAGACAGCCCTGAATCCTGATCCCTGATACCTGATTCCCTCGCGGGTGCGCCTCTAGGCGCAACCGCTCGTCGTTCCGCAGTTCGCGCACTTGTAGCAGCTGCCGCTGCGGATCATGATCGAGCCGCAGGTGCTGCACGGCGGCGCATCCTCCTGATTGCGGATCGCCGCGTGTGAGAATTCGCTCTTCGTTTTCGCCGGCGGGTCGGCGGGCGCGGCGACTGTCGGCGACGCCGGCTCTGAGGTCCGCCTGAAGGCGGACCCTACACTCGAGGAGGGGCTGGACACGACGTTTGCCGAAGGCGCGTCGACGGGGCCCGTCGGGTCCTCGCGCATGTTGACGCCGGCGCGGAATTGCGCCTCCGGGCTCAGGAACTTCGTCGCCATCCAGCGGAAGATGTAGTCGACGATCGATTTCGCGAAACGGACTTCGGGGTTCTTCGTCATCCCCGATGGCTCGAAGCGCGAGTGGCTGAACTTGTCCACCAGCGTCTGCAGCGGCACGCCGTACTGCAGCGCGTAGGAGATCGCCTGCGCGAAGGCGTCGGCAAAGCCGGAGATCGTCGAGCCTTCCTTGGCCATGACCAGGAAGATCTCGCCAGGCGTGCCATCCTCGAACAGACCCACCGTGACGTAACCTTCGTGACCGGCGACGTCGAACTTGTGCGTAATCGAGTGGCGTTCGTCCGGCAGCTTGCGCCTCGTCGGCCGCTCGACCACCTTCACGACCTCACGCACGACTTCCTTGACCTCGACGGCCGGCGTGACGCCGTTGCGCGTATCGAGCACACCCGCCCGCGACGTGTTGAGCGGCTGCGTCCGCTTGCTGCCGTCGCGATAGATCGAGATCGCTTTTGCGCCGAGGCGCCACGACTCGACGTACGCCTTCTCGATGTCCTCGACCGTGGCTTCGCGCGGGACGTTGACCGTCTTGCTGATCGCGCCGGAGATGAACGGCTGCGTGGCACCCATCATCCGGATGTGCCCCATGTACTGGATCGACCGCTCGCCGTTCATCGGCTTGAACGCGCAATCGAACACCGGCAGGTGCTCGTCCTTCAAGAACGGCGCACCTTCGATCGTCTCGTTCTCGTCGATGTAGTGGGTGATGGCCTCGATCTCGGGCTGCGTGTAGCCAAGCTTCTCGAGCGCCATCGGCACGGTGCCGTTGACGATCTTCATCAGCCCGCCGCCGACGAGCTTCTTGTACTTGACGAGCGCGATATCCGGCTCCACGCCCGTGGTGTCGCAGTCCATCATGAAGCCTATGGTCCCGGTCGGCGCCAGCACGGTCGCCTGCGCGTTGCGATAGCCAAAGTCTTCGCCGAGCTCGACGGCCTCGTCCCACGCCTGCTTCGCCGCCGCGGCGAGATCGCTCGGGACGAACTTCGACTGAATCTCGCTCACCGCATCACGATGCTTCCGCATCACGCGCAGCATCGAGTCGCGATTCTTCTCGTATCCGGCGAAGGGTCCGCCATGATCGCGCGCGATCCGCGCCGACTGCGCATACGCCTCGCCGGTCATCACCGCCGTGATCGCCGCCGCGTAGGCGCGTCCCTCGTCGCTGTCGTACGGCAGCCCGCGCGACATCAGCAGCGCGCCGAGATTCGCATAGCCCAGACCGAGCGGCCGGTACTCGTGCGAGTTCTTCTCGATCGCCTTGGTCGGATAGCTCGAGTTCGGCACGATGATTTCCTGTGCCGTGATCATCGTCCGGCAGGCCGCCTTGAACGCCGCGACGTCGAGCTCACCGTCGTCCTTGACGAACTTCATCAGGTTGATCGACGAAAGATTGCACGCCGAGTCGTCCAGGAACATGTATTCCGAGCACGGATTACTGGCGTTGATGCGATCGGTGTTCGGACAAGTGTGCCAGTCGTTGACGGTGGTATCGAACTGCATGCCGGGATCGCCGCAGACCCACGTGCCCTCGGCAATCATCCGCATGAGATCGCGCGCCTTGTAGGTGTCCATCACCTGGCCGCTCGTGATCGACTTGGTCTGCCACTCGTCGTCATCGAGGACGGCGCGCATGAAGTCGTCGGTCACCCGCACGCTGTTGTTCGAGTTCTGGAAGAACACCGACGTGTAGGCCGGACCGGTGAACGAGCCGTCGTAGCCCGCCTCGATCAGCGCCCACGCCTTCTTCTCTTCCTCGACCTTGCAGGTGATGAACTCGACGACGTCAGGATGATCGGCGTTGAGGATGACCATCTTGGCCGCGCGGCGCGTCTTGCCGCCCGACTTGATCACCCCGGCAAACGCGTCGTAGCCCTTCATGAACGACACCGGCCCCGAGGCGGTGCCGCCACCGGCGAGCAGTTCTCGTGCGGAGCGGATCGCGGACAGATTGCTGCCCGTGCCCGAGCCGTACTTGAACAGCATCCCTTCGGTCTTGGCGAGCGTCAGGATCGACTCCATCGTGTCCTGGACGGAGTTGATGAAGCAGGCCGAGCATTGCGGCGCTTTTTCGAATCCGCAGTTGAACCAGACCGGGCTGTTGAACGCGGCCTTCTGATAGACGAGCAGGTGCTTCAGCTCGGCGGAAAATGCCTGCAGCGCGTCCTCGCTGGCGAAGTATTTCTGCGCGCGCGCCCACATGGTGATCGTGTCGACCACGCGGCCGATCAGCTGCCGGACGCTGCGTTCGCGTTCCGGAGAACCGAGCTGGCCGCGAAAGTACTTCGAGACGACGATGTTCGTGGCCTGCTGCGACCAGGCTTTGGGGATCTCGACGTCGCGCTGCTCGAAGACGACGTGCCCCTTTTCGTTGCCGATGACCGCCGAGCGGATCTCCCATTCGACCTCGTCGAAGGGATCCACGGCCGGCAACGTGAAGTACCGCGGGAACTCGAGTCCCGGAGCGAGCGGTGTCCGCTCGACAGTTTTCTTCGCACGAGACTGAGACTCGGATGTTCCACTGTGTTGCTGCGCTTGCGCGTGCGTCTGCGTCTGCGCCGCGGCTGCTTCCAGGGCAGGACGTCTTTCCATGCCTCTTCCTCCGCACGACCCGGGCGCGCTCGTACGAGCGTCACCCGCAACTCTATGGACGCTCCTACCCCGGGGCGTCCGTATAACTCATGTTGTGGCTGCGCCTGGACCTGGGGACTGCCTGTGAAACCAGCGCTGGGAAGTCCGGTCTCACGGGTCCGAAAAGCGCGAGCGCGATAGTGCGCCTTGTAAACGGGAGTTGTCAAGCGCAAAACCACAATATATTGCGACTGCTGTCTAGGGCACTCGCAATATGTGGATTGATCGTACCACTTCGAGTGCGCCTCGCCCAAACTGCGCAACTCGTCGTGGTTCTGCGCGTTATGCGCGCGAAGCGCTGCAAGACATAGGGCAACCAGCCGGGTAGCTATCAAAGACCTCGGCTGGTTTGGAAAGGCGCACGCGTGCGTTGATGGTAAGTGACGCTCGCCTGGGATGGACACTCGCTACCCACTGGTTGGGTAACCGAGGGGTCGAGCGAGCTCAGCCGAAACCAGGTTCCAGCCGTTTTCCCTGGAATTCCGCTTATTTCCCAGGGGAACACCGGATGGCATAGCCCCTGCTCTATACGGGCCCAGAGTTCGAAAGTTACCCCACCCCGCAGCGAAAGTGGCGGGGTACAACCTACCAAAGCAATCCTGCCTGTGCACCCGGGGGAGGCGCTAAAAGCGCTTCCCTCGCGCCTTGTACACCGGGTTTCGTCGCTGGCTTGGTGCAACGCTTCCTCACGCTGTCGGTGCAATGCTTCCTACGCTGGTCGGTGCAATGCCCTCTTCCGCTGGTCGGCGCGAACTCTCGCGACCCGTCGGTCGTCCAAGAGGCTGCCAGCCGCTGCCCCAGGGAGTTCCCGTGCGTCGATCCTTCCTGATTCTTGCCGTCGTCGTGGCGGCCGTGACGGCTTCGTCCGCCCAGACCGACCTGGACGCGTTCATGTCCCAGGTACTGAACCGTCGCGACGACAACTGGAAGAAGCTGCAGCAGTACGTCCTCGACGAAGACGAAACGTTCGTCCTCACCGGACCCGATGCGCAGCGTCTTTACGGATCGCATCGCGAGTACACATGGTTCCCGCGCGACGGGGTCTTCATCCGCAGCCCGGTCAAAGCCGATGGTGTGTCGATTTCCGAGGACGAACGCCGCAAAGCGGAAGAGCGCTGGCTGGGCGAGGAACACGCGCGTGAGAAGCGACGCCTCGAACGCGAGAACAAAGACGCCAACGACAACGATGCGCCGCCAAGCCTCGACGATCTCGTACGACCGGGCAATGAACCGCGCTTCGTCTCGACGGCGTATTTCATGCGCTTCAAGTTCGAGCCCGGGCATTACGCGCTGGTCGGACGCGAGCGGCTTCTCGATCGCGACGTTCTGAAAATCGAGTATTACCCGGCGCAGCTGTTCAGCGAGGGGCGCACCCGGCCGAACCGTCGTGTCCGCGAGCGCGACGAACGCGTCCAGGAAAAGATGAACAAGGTCGCGCTCATCACGTTGTGGATCGAGCCGACGGCGCACCAGATCCTGCAGTACGAATTCCGGAACATCGATTTCGATTTCCTCCCCGGCCGCTACCTGGTGCGCCTCGATGACCTGCGCGCGACGATGCGGATGGGTCAGGCGTTTCCGGACGTATGGCTGCCGGAAACCATCGGGATGCGGTTCGCGATGACGCTCGCCATCGGCACGATCGACGGGCGGTACGACGTCCGGTATCACGACTATCGTGAGGCAACGGTTCGCACGAGGGTGCGATGAGGCCTGTTCACGGTCAACTCCCAACTCCCAACGGGCTTCGCCCAACCAACTCCCAATCGTTTGGGAGTTGGGCGTTGGCATCAGCGTCAGCGTGTCGGGAGTTTACAGAGCGGATATTCGCGCCGCCCGGTCTTGCGTCTGTCCTCTGCATTGCTGTGATCTCTTTCGGCGGCGCGCTGGCGGCCGCACAAGAGCGCATCGCCGAGGTCCGCGTCCACGGGAATCACACCACGCCGGATGCGGACGTGCTCGCGATTGCGGAACTGCGGGTTGGCGAGGAGGCGACTGACGCGACGCTCGAGACGGCCTCGCGCAAGTTGCTGGCGAGCGGACGCTTCGCGAAGGTCGAGATCCGCCGGCGCTTCCTCTCGATCAGCGATCCCTCCCAGATCCTCGTCATGATCGTCGTCGACGAGCGCGCGGGGGTCAGCGACGTGGACCTCACGCCGAGTCCGATCAGGCGTCTGCGGGCATCCGGAATGTGGCTGCCGATCGTCAGTTACGCCGATGGCTATGGCTTCACTTACGGCACGCGTCTGACTTTCGCGGATGCCCTCGGTCCGCACACGCGTGTGTCGGTTCCACTCACGTGGGGCGGCGAACGCCGCGTGGGGGTCGACCTCGAACGTCGCTTCGGAGCCGCGGACGCGAACGGACCGCGCCCGCCCACGTGGCGTCTTCTCGGCGGATTTGCCGCGCATCGTCGCGTGAACCCGTTCTATGAGCTGCCGGACACGAGGCTCGAGGCACGAGCCCGCGTCGAACGGCCATTCGCGCCATGGCTGCGTGTCGGTGGCGGCATCCGCAGCGCACGCGTCGAGTTCGCCGGCACACGCGACCGGCACGATGCGGTCAATGCGGACATCACCGTGGATACTCGCCTCGATCCGTCGGTTCCGCGCAACGCGGTCTATGCGTGTGCCGGATGGGAGTATCTGACATTCCGTGGCGACGCCGCACGCCTGTTGACGAGCGATGTGCGCGGGTACGTCGGTGTGGGCCCGATCGTCGTCGGGATTCGTGAGCAGACGATCACATCGGACTCGCCGCTCCCGCCCTCCGAACAACCGCTGCTTGGCGGAGGCGATACGCTGCGCGGCTATCGAGCGGGACACCGCGTCGGCGACAATCTGGCTGCGGTGTCGACCGAGGCGCGAGTGCCAATCAACTCACCGCTCAGTGTCGGCCGGTTTGGCGTCAAGACATTCGTCGACTGGGGTACCACGTGGGCATCGGGGGCACGACTCGCCGATCAGCACTGGGATCGCGGGATCGGCGGCGGAATCTACTTCGGTGGCGGACCAGTGATCGGCGACCTGGCGATCGCCTGGCCGGAGCACGGAACTCCACGAACGACGTTCGGACTCGGCGTCAGTTTCTGATCGACTCGCGGACCATAAAGGTCCGCGACGCATCTTCTCTGTTCAGCGGCCGAGGAGTTGGGCGGCGAGTGTGGCGGCTTTGTCGGCCAGCGTTGCCGCGAAAACGTAGTTCCGATCCTTGATCGCCTGCTCGGCCTGATCGCTGAAGCGCTTCGACTGCTCGTATTGCGAGCGGCCGTCGGAGCTCAGTCGACGATAGTCGACACGATTGAGGTCGCGGGTGGCGCGGGTGAGCAGGTCGCGGATCTTGCGCTCCTCGGCGGTGTCGGCGGCCGACAACGCGGGGCGCAGTTCGCGTGGAGGTTCAGTCGCCGTCGGCGACGGTGATGGCGGGGCCACTGGCTGCTCCGCAGCGGGCGGCGGCGTTTCCTGGCGTGGCGCCGGTTCGTTCGCGGCGGTATTCGGTCGACGCGGCGGCGGCGCGGGACGAGACGGAGCCGTGCGCGGCGGAGGAGCAGGTGGCGACGATTCGGTGGTGGCCGGCGTCGCGGCAAGAGGCTCTTCGACCGGCGTCAGCACGCGCGGCGGCGGCTCGGGCACCTGCAGGGCAGGTCCCTCGGCCACAGTCTTGGCCTTGGCTTTGGCGCAGCCAGCGAGGGGAAGACAAAACCCAAATCCCAAAGCCCAAATCCCAAAACCCAAAAAAAACACATGCCGGTTAGTCGTTTTGGAGCGCGTCGCTCGAAACGGCTTGGTTCGGGTTGGGGCTCGGAATTTGGGACTTGGGATTTGGGATTTCATCATGTGCCAATCCCTACTCGTTCGCTTTCGGCAGCAGGATCTTGAACGTCGTGCCGCGCCCGGGCGTCGACTGCACTTCGATCTCACCGTCGTGCAGCTGGATGATGCGATACACCATCGACAGCCCGATGCCCGTCCCATGATCCTTGGTCGTGAAGTACAGGTCAAAGATTTTGCCGAGGTGCTCGGGAGGGATTCCGACGCCCGTATCTTCCAGGCGAATCTCGACGCGATCCCGAGAGGCCGGCGTACACGAGACGCGCAGCGACCCTCCGTGTGGCATCGCCTGGCACGCGTTGATCGCGAGGTTGAGGAACGCCTGGCGCAACATGCCGGCATCGCCCGGGACCAGCGCATGCGGCGGACAGTCGACCGTGACGCGCACGTTGTTCGCCTCCGCCTCCGGCCGGACCACCGGCATGATCTCGTCGAACACGCCTCTCATGTCCACCGGCTGCAGGCGGAGGTCCTCCGGCCGCGTGAACTTGAGGAACCCCTGCACCACTTCGTCGAGCCGTCGGATCTCGCTCTCGATGATTTCGACGTGCTGAATCGCATCCGCCTTCGCACCGCTGCGTGGTGCTTCGGCGGACAAGTCCGCTCCACGCGCCAGCGCCTCGCCACCAGACACGCCCGCCGCGACCGCGACCGGTTCGCGCGCCGCGTTTCTGATCTTCGTTCGCAGCAGCTCGAGGTGAATCATCATCGCGTTGAGCGGGTTCTTCACCTCGTGGGCGATTCCCGCCGTCAGACGCCCGAGCGCCACGAGCTTGCGCGAATAGGCGAGCGTCGACTGCATCCGCGACAGATAGGCCATGTTGCGATCGACCAGCAGCACGCCGACGAGCTCGCCATTGACGCCGGAAATCGCGTGCGTCATCAGGAGCCGCTCGCCCTCCTGCACCGGCCCGCGAGACGCCCGCGTCGCCAGCGTCTCCTCGACCAGCGTCCGATAGGAGTGCCCGGTCGGCAGCAGCGCCTGCAGCGCGCGTCCGATCGCGTCTGCTGGAAGCGTCGGCTGCATCGCGGGATTGCTGAACGACAGCTCGCCCGACTGATTGAACAGCGCCACGGCATCCTCGAGATGTTCGACGGCCGATTGCAGGTTCGCCTTCTGCCCGGCCAGCAACGTGCGATCGGCGGACAACTGCTGGCTGACGGTGTTGAAGAACGATCCCAACTCGCCGAACTCGTCGCCTGGCGGCAGGTCGAGGGTCACGCCGAACTCACCGCGACCGAGGCGCGTCAGACCGCTGCGGATCACGTGAATCGGCCGCAGCAGGAGCTGTGCGAGCAGCGCCGCAACGAAGACGGCGATGATCAGCGCCGCCGCGCCGAGCAGCAGCGCGGGCCGCAGCGAGTCGTTGAGCTCACGCCGCATCAACAGCGTCGACACGCCGATGCGGATCGATCCGAACGCCTCCTCCCCGAGCTTCATCGGCTGCTTCAGATCGAGCGTCTGCCCTTCGCGCGAGTAGATCACGCGCAGCTGCCGGACCGCCCCTGCGTCTTCCAGTGCGGCGAGATCCGCGTTCTCGGGCCACACCTTGCCGATCATCGCCTTGTCATTGGCGGCGACCACCAGCCCATGCGGATCCAGGATGGCGGCATAGATGACGCCTTCACCGTAGATGCTGGATTCGAGGACGGCGCGCAGGCCGGGATCCTGTCGCAGGGCCGCATACGGATCGGGATTGACCGGCACGACTTCGCGGGCGCGATGAAAGATGGCGTTGGCGAGCAGCTGTCCGCGAGCCTGGCTCTCGTGCAGCACGACGCGCGACAACCGCGACACGTACAGCGCGCTCAGGAGGACGACGGCGATGCCGACGATGGCCGTCACTCCGGCGATCTGTTTGGTGCGGATGCCTACGCGCATATTCGTGAGGCGGGTGGATGGAGCAAGACCGCCCTACTGCGAAAACGCTTCCTCTTCCGGGCGTTTGCCGGGGACTCGCCCGCGAAGCTTGTTCAACTTGTTGTGCAGCGTCTTCAGGCTGATGCCGAGGATCTCCGCCGCGCGCGTCTTGTTGTCGCGCGTGTGTTCCAGCGTCATCAGGATCAACCGGCGCTCCGCCTCCTCGACGGTGGTGCCGGGCGTCAGCGACAGCGTCGGCTTGGCGACCTCCGGTGCGCTCGTCACGAGTGGCGGCAGGTGCTTCTCCTCGATGAACTGCCCGCTGCTCAGGATGACGGCGCGCTCGATGACGTTGCGCAGCTCGCGCACGTTGCCCGGCCAGTTGTACTGCTCGAGGATCCGCATCGCGCCCGGCTCGAGCGCGGAGACGTTCTTGTTGTTGCGCGTGTTGAATTCGGCGAGGAACGACTGGATGAGCAGCGGCAGATCGTCCTTCCGCTGCCGCAAGGTCGGCAGCTCGATGGCGAAGACGTTCAGCCGATAGTACAGGTCCTCGCGCAGCTTCGTGTTCCTCACCGCTTCCGCGGGAACGACATTGGTTGCAGCGATGACACGCACGTCGACCGTCTGCTCGTTGCGGCCGCCAAGGCGGCGGAACTTGCGCTCCTGCAGCACGCGCAGCAGCTTGACCTGCGTCGCCGGCGTCATCTCCGCGATCTCGTCGAGAAACAGCGTGCCGCGATCCGCCAGTTCGAAGCAGCCTTCACGGCGATCGACGGCGCCGGTGAACGCCCCTTTTTCGTGGCCGAAGATCTCGCTCTCGAGCAGTGTCTCTGGGATCGCGGCGCAGTTGATCGGCACGAACGGCATCTGCGCGCGCGGACTCAGCTGATGGATTGTCTGAGCGACAAGCTCTTTACCTGTGCCGGATTCGCCCCAGATCAGCACGGAAGCCGAGGTCGGCGCGGCCTGCTCGATCGTCTGGTACACCTTCCGCATCTGCGGGCTGCTGCCGATCATGCGGCCGAAGGTACCGTGCTCGCGCAGCTGTTTACGAAGGACCTTCACCTCGCGCAGCGTCTCGTGCCGCTCGACGATCTTGTCGAGCAGAATCTTGAGCCGCTGCGGCTCGATTGGCTTGGTCAGGTAGTCGTAGGCACCTTCCTTGATTGCTTCGACCGCGGTCTCGACCGTGCCCTGCGCGGTCAGAATGACGACCGTATGGTCGCCACCGTCATCTTTGAGGGCGCGCAGGAGATCGAGTCCGCCCATATGAGGCATGACCAGATCGCTGATGATGATCGACGGACGAAACGCGGTGATCCGCTGCAGCGCCTCTTCACCGTCGCCGGCGGAATCGGTGCTGAATCCCCACGTACCCACGAGCTCGGTCAGCCCCAGTCTGGTGCTCGGCTCGTCTTCAACGATGAGGACCCGCTCGCCGGAGGTGCTTGATGTCATCCCTATCCTCGATGAGCGCGCCACACGCGCATGGACCGGCAGAGCGGCCGGAACGGTCGAGCCCTCGGTCACGGCGCGAAACGCGATGGTGGCGCACATCTGAAGAACAGATGCACAGCCATGACGTGCGATAGTACTCTGTCGTTTTTACACGATCCAGCACAGCTATGCAGCCGTCCTCGCCGCCCGTAACCGAACCGCTCGCGCCGATCGAGCCCTTTCCGCCGCGGATCGAGCGGTTGACGCCGTTTCAACGCCGGCTCCTTGCGGTCGGCGAGGTGGTCCTGTGTTCGAGCGTGCCGACGCAGTTGTTGATCAGCGAGCTGCTCAGTGCCGCGGGATGGGCAACAGGTACGGCGTCGGAGCTGCAACTGCCCTTCGTCTTGACGCTGCTGCTCGCGGACACCTTGATCGTCATCGTGCTGATGGTCTGGTTGACGCGCGTGCACGGCGAAAGTCCAAGCGCCCTGTGGCTCGGCGCCGCCCGGCCGCGACGCGAGCTGTTCGTCGGCCTGCTCCTGGTCCCCGCGGTCTTCCTGATGGTGGTCGTGCTGCTGAATGGATTACGGCTGTTCGCGCCGTGGCTGCACGACGTGCAGACCAACCCGCTGGAGCAGCTCGCCGGCAACACGCCCGCGAGCGCGGCAACATTCGGGTTGGTCGCGATCCTCGCCGGCGGTGTGCGGGAGGAACTGCAACGGGCCTTCGTGCTGCGGCGTTTCGAACAGTATCTGGGCGGCGCCAACGTCGGCGTGATCGTGTCGAGCATCGCCTTCGGCCTGGCGCACAAGACGCAAGGATGGGACGCGGTGATCACCACCGCGGTGCTGGGGTTCTTCTGGGCGCTGCTCTATCTCGATCGGCGGAGCAGTATTGCGCCGGTCGTCAGCCACGCGGGCTTCAATTCGCTGGAGATTCTTCGCATCGCGCTGGTCGGGCAATAAACTCCCAGCGCCCAACTCCCAACCCTCTTCGCCGCACCAACTCCCAACTCCCAATCGACTTCGCCGCGCCAACTCCCAATCCACTTCGCCATGCCAACTCCCAACTCCCAACGATCGGGGCATATATTGGAAGTTGCGAGTTGGCTCCGGCGTCAGTGAATTGGGAGTTGACTACTTCTGCGAAGTCGACCGCCCGACGACGACAACGTCGGAGCGCGCGCGCAAATCGCGCAGCCACTGATTGACGAGCGTGCGACGACGCTCATCCGACGCACGCTGCCGCGCGTCCGCCTGCACCTCGAGAAACGGCAGCAGGCTGCCGCCGCGCGTGAACTCCGCTGGATGCGCCTCGTAGTACTGCCGGGCGTCGTCCTCGCTCACGACGGCAGCGCTGCCGAAGCGTTGACTCAGATACGCCTGGATGCGCAGCGAGTCACGAGCGGTCTCGCGAATGCGCTGCGCGTCGAGGCCGGTGGCCGCCATCAGCGTTTCGAGGCCGCGTCCGGCAGTGCCCTCGAGAGACGCCACCTCTTTCTCGATGTCCGCCGCACTCGGATCCGGCGGTGGGAACCGCGCGATTTCGGTCAGCAGCAGCTCCCGTTCGATCAACTGCTCGCGCGCTGCTGTTTCCGGGTCTTCACCCGGACGCGGCTGCACGACGCCGAGGCCGATCGCCGCCTGCACGTCGGTCAGCGTGATCGCTGTGCCATCGACCCGCGCAAGGACGCGGTCGATGAGTGTAGTGCCGGCCTGCGCTTCGCGCGCGGCCGCTGCGATGACGGGGGGCGTGTAATGCAAAATGCAAAACGAAAAATGCAAACACAGAACAACCTGCCCTGCACGGGGGAAGGATGGGTGCTTTTGTTTGAATTTCGCATTTTGCATTTTGAATGACTTCGTCAGGTCAGAACGCTTGTCCCAGCGAGATATGCAGCACGTTGCCCCGCTCTCGCGTGCCGGGCACCAGCTCGAGACGATTCATCTTGAAACCGAGGTCGATGCGAATGGGGCCGACCGGTGAGCGATAACGCGCGCCGAAGCCGTACGCGCCGCGCATGTCGGTGACGTCGATATCGCTCGCCTGCGGATAGACGTTTCCTCCATCGAGAAAGCCGACCGCCTGGATCGATCGCGTCACGCTCACGCGCAATTCCGCGTTGAGGATGATGACGCCGTTGCCGCCCTTGGGGAATCCCGATGGCGTGATCGTCGCCGCATTACCCAGGCGATCCAGCGTGAAGCCGCGGACCGTCGTATCGCCGCCGGCGAAGAAGCGCTCACTGGCAGGCAGCCGCTCGCTGGGCGGAATCTGCGCGCCATTGACCTCGCGCGGAAAGCCGTGCGCCGCACCCAGCCGACCGGCCAGCGCGACGATCGTACGCCGCATCCTCGGCAAGCGCTTGTACGAGAACGCCTGCAGATACGTCTTCGCGAAGCCGACCTGCGAGCCGAGCGAGCGCGCGGCGAGGTCGGCGTCGACGATGAACCATCGCCCGTTCGAGGGATCGAGGACATCGTCTCGTGTATCGCGGATGAATGTGCCGGACCACTTCGACAAGCGCACCTGTGGGAACAGACGATCGATGAGCGGTGCCTCGTCTTGGGTGAAGCGCTCGTCGAACAGCTCAGTACGCTCGATCGAATAGCGCCCCGCCACGCTGTAGCGCTGCGACAGTCGGAGGCCCGTTTCCGCGCGCGCCTCGCGCGTCCGGAAGTTGAAGCTCGAGCGAATCGCCTGATCGACGATGCCCGTCAGCAACACGTCGGCGCGCGTGCCGAAAACCTTCGGCTCGCGATAGGTCCCATACACGCGATATTCGTTGAATCCGTACCGACTCTCGGCCGGCTCGACCAGCGTGATCCCGCTGTCGGTCAGCGCGAGGTCGCGCGACCTGAGGCTGACGCGGCTGAACACGTTGATCGATCGGTTCTTGCCCCACATGTTCCGCCGGCCGAACTCGAAGAACCCGCGCGGGACGAACTCATACCGCTCTTCGGCGGTGCCGCCGGTTCCGCTGCGCAGCCGCGCGCCGACTTCCACGCCTCCGCCGACGCCAACCGTGGTCGGCGGCGCCTCCTCGACCTGCACCATCACGTCACGGCGCGACTCGCCGGCATGCGCCAGTTCGTCGATGCGAACGCGGCGGAACAGTCCGAGCGCACTGAGGCGCTGCTGGCTCTCGATGCGCGCGGAATATCCCAGCGGCTCGCCCGGTTTCAGCAGCAGCTCCCGTTCGATCGTCCGCGTGCTGGTGCGCTGATTGCCGACGATGATGACGTGATCGACGAGGACCTGCGGACCTTCGGTGATCATGAATCGGACGTCGGCCTGCGTGTCGTTGTCCGCGAGCATCACGTTCGGTTCCACGACGACGCTGTCGTAGCCGGCGTTGCGGTATTCGAGCTCAATGCGATCGCGGTCGGAGGTTACCGTCGCCTCGGCGTAGGCGCGTCCGGCCATGGTGGTCATCACGGCACGCAGCTGCGCCTCTGTGAACACCTGGCTGCCGACGAACGCAATCGATCGCACGACCGCGCGCGGTCCTTCGGTGATGGTGAAGGCGACCTCGACCCGGCGTCCGGTCGCCGGCGTGGTGTCTGCAGGTAACACCGCCGGGTTCACCTGCACCATGGCGCGTGTGAATCCGCGCGATCGATACAGGTTGCGAATCGTG